>ERZ780177.2504-NODE-2504-length-15086-cov-2.621050_pt1 | contig 15086 bp, 10 predicted proteins | sample MGYA00510973_ERZ780177 | MGnify/ENA primary metagenome ERZ780177 (study PRJEB29588, sample SAMEA2144396) | human gut metagenome | biome: human gut; feature: human-associated habitat; material: faeces | place: Denmark | collected 2008/2010 ...
TGTCGGGTACAGCGGAACAGATCCGGCTCGACCAACTGAAACTCCGATTGCCCGAACTGTTCGATTTTTCCGCGCACGGAAGTGCATCCCGTATCACATCCCCGCATCAACGACAAGCACATCTGGCATGGGAAGGATCGCTGCTCAACCCGGCATTATTACGGCAACTGCTATACGGCACACCCACCGATCGCCGAGCGGACGACACGGTAGCCCTATACGCCTGCGCCGGGATTCGCTGACTGCCGGCTTAACGTGCCGCGCAAACGGAGGAGATATGCAGATCGACGGAGGATACGACCTGACGGCACAGAACTACACCGCCCAAGTGAAAGCGGTCACATTCCCGATCGCCGAATTTCTACCCGGCGACGAGTTCGGCATGCTCTCCGCCGACCTCCGGTGCAATGGAAGCCGGTTCGATCTGTATACCCCGCAAACCTCTGCGAACATCGATCTGAACGTTTCCCGATTCGATTTCCGGAATGTCCCCTACCGCATCGCCCTGCAAGGGAACTATACCCGACAACAGCTCAATGCCCGCATCGCATCGGAAATGGAAGCATTGAATTGCCGAATGGGAATCACCGCAACCATTGCAAAAGAGAGATATTCGGGACAAATCGACAGCCATATCGCACACGCCGATCTCCATGCGCTCCGGCTGCTATCCGATTCTCTGACCATGTCGGGAGAAGTATCATTGAATGCGGATTTCGGAACGGATGAAATCCGTTTCCGGACAAACGACGAGATTCGCAACCTGACCGTAAATTACAACGGGACATTCCTGCAATCGAAACAAATCGCGATAAACGCAACCGGCGACCGGGACAGTACCCGGCTTTCGTACAGAGACGGCGATTTCAGCCTCATCGTCAGGAGTGCCGACTCGCCCGATACGCTTCTGCACTCCGTTCCGGCAATCGCGCCCGCCATAACCGGAATGGTAGAACGCGGCAGGGCGGATGTAAAACGGCTGAACGAATTATTGCCCGATTTTTCAGGGAAAATAACCGGCAAAAAACAAAACATCGTCTATCAGTTCCTTTCAAGTCGAGGTGTAAAACTTCCCGACATCCAATGGAGCATCGGAAAAGACTCGGTATTTCACACCGACGCCCGGCTTTTGCGCATGGAAACCGGAGGTGTGATGTTCGACACGATCACGGCACAAGCCCGCATCGCCGGCGACAGGCTCTACTACGGGTTGCAAGTAGGCAACCGTCCGGGCAATCTGGATGCGTTGGCGTCGGTACGGTTCGACGGATATGTGTCGGGGAGCGATACCCGTCTGTTCTGCCGGCAACACGACGGGCAGGGGCGCGAAGGATTCCGGTTCGGCAGCCAAGTGGGGCTGAAAGATTCCACGGTCACCGTCTCCCTGTTTCCCGAACGTCCGATTATCGGATACGAAAGCTGGCAACTGAATCCCGACAACTGGGTAAGCTACCGCATCCCCACCCGCCTGTTCGAAGCCGATGTCCGTTTGGTAAACGGAGACAAGTTTCTGAAAATATCCACCGGATCGGAGACTGCCCGAGGAGAGACATTACTGCTGAACCTTTCGGGAATGGAGCTTGCCGCATGGACGGAACTATCGCCGTTCCTTCCCCCGATCAGCGGCATATTGGGCGGAAATATCCGTTTTTCTCTGGCAAACGGCTCTCCCGACCTTTCGGGCAGCCTGTCGATAGATACTCTCGCTTACAACCGGAAACGGATCGGCGACATCGCCATACGCGGCAATTACCATACCGACGAACACAGCCGGCAACACCTCAATGCCCGGTTGGCAATCGACACGATGCCGGTCGTAACGGCAAACGGGACGATCGACTCTTTGTCTGGTTTCGACATACATACTTCGATCACCGCACTGCCCCTATCGGCAGCCAATGCGTTCATGCCCGCCCAAACAGCGACATTCTCGGGTAGGCTGAACGGGGATATATCGGTAGGCGGAACCTCTGCACAACCGTTGCTGAACGGCAATCTGCAATGGGACAACGCCTCTGCATCGGTGACAATGACCGGTACCACGATCACCCTCTCCGGCGAACCGATTCCGATAGAGAACAATACGGTGCACTTCCGCAATTTTGCCATACTCGGCGCGAACCGGAAACCGCTCTCGCTCAACGGCACGGTTACCCTCGACGATTTCGCCGATCCATATATCCGCCTCACCGCATCGGCATCCGAATTCCAGCCGATACGGGTGGAACGGAAAGCCCGGTCGGCAATATTCGGTACGGCACTCGTCGATCTGAATGCCTCTCTCAACGGCAGGGTGAGCCTGTTGAAAATACGAGGCAATCTGTCGCTGCTCGAAGGAACGAACGTAACTTATGTATTGCAGGATTCCCCGTTGGAAGTAAAACAACAGCCTAACAATTTAGTGACATTCGTGTCGTTCGCCGATACGACGGCTATCGACGAGAGTGAAATACTGCCTCCGTCCGATTTATCGGGAATGGATATTCAGGTCGGAATAGAAATCGCCCCGTCTGTAAAAATGGGTATCAACCTGTCGAACGACGGATCGAACCGGATCGACCTGCAAGGCGGCGGAAGTCTGACCTATACGCTCAACCCGTTGGGCGACAGCCGCTTCTCGGGGAAATATACGCTCACCGGCGGGTCCGTGCGGTATAATCCGCCGATTATCTCCGAAAAGTTATTCCAAATATCGTCCGGCAGTTCGGTAACATGGAACGGCAATATCGCCGACCCGATATTGGACATCACTGCCGTAGAGGAACTACGAGCCAATGTGACGGAAAGCGACGGGACGAACCGCCCGGTGAATTTCGACCTGAGCATCATCATCCGCAACCGGTTGGAAAATCTCGACATATCGTTCGACGTGACCACACACGACGACCTGACCATTCAAAACCAACTGGCAGCCCTCAGCCCGGAGCAACGTTCTTCGCAAGCCATGAACCTGTTGATATACAACACCTATACCGGTCCGGGGACTACCGCCAAAGCTTCGGTCGTAGGCAATCCGCTGAACGCTTTTATCCAGAAAGAGCTGAACCAATGGGCGCAAAACAACCTGAAAGGGATCGACCTTTCGTTCGGAATCCGTTCATACGGCGACGAGATATTCTCCCAACATACCGATTACACCTACCGGGTATCGAAAAGCTTTTACAACGACCGGATCCAGATCATCATCGGGGGAAGTTACAGCACCGGCGACAACAGCGAGGTGAATCTGAAAGAGAACCTGATAGACGACGTCACGCTGCAATACCGCCTGACCAAACGCGAAAACATGTATCTCCGTGTGTTCCGCCGGTCGGGATACGAAAGCATTCTGGAAGGAGAAGTGATACAGACCGGTGTGGGATTCATGATCCGCAAGCAATTGCCCGACGGCATCGAGGAATTCAAGTTACGCAAAATGTTAAGGAGGAAAGAAGAAGAGTGATGCGAAGGTTTGTCATATGGATAATCGGAGGGTGCGGAGCACTCCTGCTCGCAGGATGTTCCACCACGAAACATCTGCCCGAAGGGGAGGTGCTGTACACCGGTGTGAAAGAAATGACGATCGTCGGCGACTCGGGTGTAAAAATCGCGCCTGAGGTGAAAAGCGAAATAACTTCCCTGCTGTCGGTCGCTCCGAACAATTCACTGATTTCGCCCTACGTCCGCTATCCGTTCCCGCTGGGACTTTGGGTATGGAACTATATGCAACCGAAAAAAGAGAAAGGATTCAAACGTTGGCTTTACAACCGGCTGGTTTCCGAACCGGTTCTGATATCGGGCGTACAGCCCGACCTGCGCACGAAAGTTGCCGGCGATATATTGGCAAACAACGGTTATTTCCACTCTGCTGCCGACTATGAACTGGTTTACAGCAAACGCAATCCGCGCAAAGCCCGCATCACTTACCGGATCTCGGCTGCCGCCCCATCACGGCTGAACACCATCGCTTACCCCAGCGATGTTTCTCCGCTGACACACTTTATCGACAGCTTGTACGCCACCTCCCTGCTGCACCGGGGCAATCGCTATGCTCTGTCGCAGCTATCGACTGAACGTGAACGGATTACCGAAAATCTGAGAAACAACGGATATTATTATTTCCGTCCGGAATATCTCGAATATCTCGCCGACACGACACAAACGCCCGGCTGGGTAGACCTGCGTCTGGTATTGCGGAAGGACATTCCTCAACAGGCTCTACAACCCTACCGCACCGGAAACATATCCATAACACTGAACCGGGCACAGGGAAACGGAATTCCCGATACGGTAGCCCAACCGCGATATACGCTCTATCTGCACCGCCCCGTCCATATCAGACGAAGCACATTGCAACGGGCAATCGAGCTGACACCCGGCGAATGGTATTCGGTGGAGAAACAACAACAGACACAAACCAATCTCGACCGGTTAGGAATATTCCGGTCGGTATCGTTACAGGTGACACCCGCCGACTCCCTCACCGGGCGCGACAGCCTGAACGTCGCGATAGAGGCGACTTTCGCCAAACCGATCGAACTCTATTTCGAAGCGAACGTCACCTCCAAATCGAACAGCTACATCGGTCCGGGGGTGATTCTGGGTATCAACCACCGGAATATCTTCGGAGGCGGAGAACAACTCTCGACCCGGCTCAACGGATCATACGAATGGCAAACCGGAGGAGGCAGCCGAAAAGGGAAAGCGTCGTTGTTCAACTCTTACGAATTCGGGCTTACCATGACGCTGACGATTCCCCGGATCTTTCCCGGCTGGCTGCCTCAACGCAAGTTCACACGACGCTACGCAGCCTCGACGCAATTCGAATTGGGCGGACGCCTGCTGAACCGTCCGCACTACTTCCGTATGCTCTCGCTTCATGGCAGCTATACCTATAATTTCCAAACCTCCGCCAACAGTACGCATACGCTTGTCCCGGTAAAACTGAGCTACAACAAACTGCTCCACACCACCGAGGCATTCGACCAGACCATGCAGGAAAATCCAGCGATCGCATTGAGTTTCAACAACCAGTTCATCCCCACCTCTTCCTATATATTTACGTACGACACATCGCCGAAGCAGGAACGCACCAACCGGCTGATTACCCAACTGACCGCCGTGTCGTCGGGCAATATATTGTGGGGCATCATGTCGCTGACAGGAGAGAAAGGAGAAAAGAAAATATTCGGGACTCCTTTTTCGCAATTCGTAAAAGGCATTGCGGAATTTCGTTATTATTACCGTCCGTGGGAAAAGAACTGGATTGTAACCCGGCTGTTGGTAGGCGCAGGCTTACCCTACGAAAACTCGACGGAGATGCCCTACACCGAACAATTCTACATCGGCGGTGCAAACAGCATCCGGGCATTTACGATCCGATCGTTAGGACCGGGCAGCTATACCCCGCCAAAAAACGATGCGAACGGGTATTTCGACCAGACCGGTACTTTTAAATTCGAGGCGAACATAGAATATCGCTTCCCGATTGTCGGCAATCTGAATGGGGCAGTGTTCGTCGATACGGGGAATATCTGGTTATTAAAAAAGGATGAGAAACGTCCCGGCGGGACATTGCAAGGTAAAACGTTCTTCCGCGATCTGGCTTTGGGCACAGGCTTCGGGCTGAGGTACGACATCAGTTTCCTCGTCTTGCGGGGCGATCTGGGTATCGGCATTCATGCCCCATACGATACCGGAAAACACGGTTATTACAACATGAATTCGTTCTGGAAAAGTCTGGCATTCCACCTCGCGATCGGCTATCCGTTCTGACCGGAGCTTCCCGAACAACAAACCATCCGCATCCGATGCCGCCCAGAGTGCTCCCCGATTCGACCTTGCGGTAATCTCCAAAGGGACAGAATCAAACAGGTGCTTCCCGATTATTCTCCTTATCAAAAACGAAAGGCAACCCGACTTTACCTTATTTAATTCAATAACAAAGGAGCCACCATGTCCAATCCGTTGCGCGGCTCGGATTCGGGCTAAGCCGTTTGTATCAGCCCCCCTGTCCCACTCATTCCCAACGTCTTGCATCTTATACATTCTAACGCACCGAAAAGGGGTTGCATCGAAATTTCCATTTCGACACAACCCCTGTATTTTAAACTTCCGGTTATCGTGCTACTTATTTAGAGATAACCAAGTATTTGCTTACGCTCCAAAAAGCAACCGGATCGTTGATAACGAGAGTAATCATCTTGTCATCACCTTTTACCAATTGGTAAGAACCTGCGGGATGGCTGGTCAGAACCTTAGCTCTCTTCGATGCGAGGGGCAGTTCTTTGAAGTTGCGGATGTCCACTTTCGTGAAACCAGCTTTGTCAGCTTCGTCGCTGTTCAATACTTTACCTTTAACGAGGACTTTGTCAGCTTTCAGTTCTTTTCTCTTGGCAACCATATAGTAACCCGTGTTCAGAGCTGCATCCTGCGAGCTGAGCAAGTCGCGTTGTTCGCCGTTTTCTTTGTTCAGGTTAGCAACAGCTGCGTCCAATTCTGCAATACGAACGTCGCGTTGAGCCAAAGCTTCTTGCAAAGAAACGATCAAAGCTGTTTTTTCTTCGATCTCCTGTTGCAGACGTTCGATAGTTTTTTGCAATTCAGCAGATTTTCTGTTGCTGTTTCTCAATTGTCTTTGCAGCGTATCCAAACGTTTTTTGTTGTTTTGCAAAGTCTCATTAACGAGCGCCATGTCGTTTTTGATTTGTTCGCGGGTAGAAAGCGTAACTTCACCTTCGCCGGATTTTTGAGAAGCGAGGAAGTTTTCTGCGTTTCTGATCTGACGGAAACCGTCTTCAACGTCGTTCAGAATTTGCATAACATCGTCGAAATCGGCTTGTGCTTGCGTATTTACACGTACAAGCGAATCGTTTTGTGCCTGCAATCTTTCAATAGTTGCCTTGCTACCGCAAGAACCCATCGTCATCGCCAAGGCGATGAAAGGAATGAAATACAATTTTTTCATCTTCTTCTTGTGTTTTTTAATTATTAAATTGTTTGTAATTATTTGGGTTATTCTATTTCTTCATTCTCTTCGCGATCCCGTTTCTTATCGGCGTATTTGTCGCGCTTCTTTTCTTTCGGTTTTTCGCCGGTTCCTGCTACCACGATAACAATCTCTCCTCGGGGATTGTTTTGTCCGAAATGCTCGACCAACTCAGCCAACGTGCCTCGTACCGTCTCTTCGTGGACTTTCGAAATTTCCCGACTCACCGAGGCATCCCGGTCTGCTCCGAAATGATCCCGAAACTGTTCCAGCGTTTTAAGCAAACGGAACGGCGATTCGTAAAAAATCATGGTACGTCGTTCCGATTTCAGTTCGTCCAACCGCGAAGAACGTCCTTTTTTTTGCGGGAGAAAACCTTCGAAACAAAAAGTTTCGTTCGGCAATCCCGAAGCTACCAATGCCGGAACAAATGCCGTAGCCCCCGGCAAACACTCGACCGTAACACCGGCTCTCCGGCATTCACGGACCAGCAAGAACCCCGGATCGGAAATTGCCGGCGTACCGGCATCCGATATCAAAGCGATCGTTTCTCCGGCTTTGATCCGCTCCACAACGCCCTCCACCGTCTGGTGTTCATTGAACTTGTGGTGCGACTGCATCTTGGCTTGTATATCGAAATGTTTCAGCAATATCCCGCTCGTGCGCGTATCTTCCGCCAATACGCAGTCTGCCTCGCGCAACACCCGGATAGCCCGCATCGTCATATCTTCGAGATTCCCTACCGGGGTGGGTACTACATACAATTTCGACATCTCCCTATTCCTTATTATATTATGACAAGAAATGATTCTCTACGATCGACATAAAATCTTTCACTTCCGGATTTTCACGATCCCATTTCAAATCATTGAATATATAATCTTCTGCTTCGTCGTAACTCTTCATGGCATCGAGCAATGCCAATGTTTCGTTCATCAAGACATCATTGTTCCGGAACAATTCACGACGGAAACGGAAGCGGTCGTTCAAACTGATCGCACGCCGCAACTCTTTGGCAATACGACGTTGCATCGCCTCTTCGAGCGTAATCTTCGCCGTTTCGGGCTGTGCATCTTCCGGCTCGTCGTTCTCGGGCTCAATGACAAAAGCGCACTCCGGCTCTTCTTCGCATTCTTCTTCCAAAAATGCGTCATCCCTACTTTCGCTTTCAACCGCTTCTCCGGGCAATGCTACGGGGGCATCAGCAAGCAGGTCTTCTTCCGGTTCGTCGCCCAACTCGGAGTCCGGCTGCACCTCGTCGAAAGAAACGGAGACCTCCTCCGGCTGCACCGGTTCTTCATCTATCGCAACGGCTTCCGGTTCGCTTCCGGCAAACGGCTCCTCCGCTTCCGGCGCTTCGCACGCCTCATCTTCTTCGAAACGGTCAGCCTCTTCATCACAAAACTCCGGTGCATCGCATGCCGCCGGGGCTTGTTCACAATCATCGTCCGGTAAAATCTCCGACAACGGCTCGTCTTCGACCGCCGGATGTTCTTCCGGATCTGCCGGCAACGCCGTTTCACGGGCATTCCAGAAATCAGCGGAACGCAACGATTCGATACGCGACGAAATAGTATTCGATTTTTCCTTCGCCAACCGATACAACACGCCGGGAACATCAGCGCCTTGGGCGTCGATAACATTCAATAACTCGTGCAATTCACGAATATCTGCAAGAATGCGGCTTATATGTACGTCTTTCGGCATGGTCATAATTATGTTTGACACAAAAATAGTGATAAAAATGAGAATACCACAGATAAATTCATTAAAATTAATGTTTCGGCAATAAACCGAGCAATAATTCTTCGATCGCCCTGCGTATTTCGTCTCTTTTCCCGATATAATTGTTCACAATCACCACGACAGCGTACCTTTTTTCAGCAGTCGAATAATATCCGGCAAACGTCTGGACATCGCTCATGCTCCCGCTCTTCAACCTGATTTTCCCCGCCAGCCGGGTCTTTCTCAGAAAGCGGCTCACCGTTCCCTCCTCGCCTGCCAACGGAATACTCCGGATAAAAGCGTCGCCCGTTTCGGGCTGCTGCGCCGCAAAAGCAAGTATCCGGGCTAACAGCATCGCCGATATCCGGTTGTTTCGCGCCAACCCGCAACCGTCGTACATAAACAATTCGTCGGCATCCAATCCTTCCTCCCGCCAATAATCATCGACCAACGCCGCACTCCGTTTGGCTGACGCCCGACAGGTATCGGACAACGAAAGATAACGGAACAACGCCTCCGCGTATAGATTATCGCTACGGAAGTTCAGGCTTCGTATCATATTAGACAGCGTATCGGACGGATAGTTTAACAACGTAACGTCCGGCAACGGAAAACTTTCCCCGGCATCGGCAAGCAAACGGGAGGTCGTATATCGCCCGCAGCCGATCCCCAGACTATCCAACTTGCCGGCGATTTCATAAACCGCCAACAATTCGGGATCGGGCATCGAACACCGCAGCGGATATGCCTTCCGGTTTGCCGGTAATTCGCCGTCGAGTTCGTAACGGGGTGAATACGGAGCCGAAAAAGCCATAACGGTATTTTTCTCTCCCGCCTGAATACGATTGGAAAAAGACAATCCGGGATACACCGGTTCTATCTTATCTATCCGGGCTGGACTTCCGGGTTGATCGGTATGGACCGACAACCGTATGCAATTATCCTTATAATTCACCCCATAACATCCGGAGCCATAATCCCAGCTCAAATCCTCCCACATCCAACATGGCGAAACATGCCGATGGTCGAAACACGAACCGTCGGCGATAATCCGGCCTTCGATCCGCCGGATGCCGGCACGAACGATACATGCCGCCACACTATCGACAAATGCCGTCGGCGGGCGGGATGAAAATTCGGATGCCAACGACGGATCGCCCGTTCCCGAAACAATCAAATCGCCATGCAGCACCCCGAGACTATCCACATTGCCATTATACCCTACACGTGTAGTCATCACATGGTCGGTTCCGAGCAGTTGAATAGCCGTAGCAGACGTAACCAACTTGATAATCGATGCCGGTATATACGCCCGATGCTCGTCATATCCGGCTATCGGTTTCATTTCGTCGATATCGAGTACGCTGATACCCACCGATGCCGTCCGTAGCGAAGGCAGTCCGACAAACTCGCGAATCGGATCGCCCGCACCGAATGCGGCAACCGACGATAAAAAAGCAATGACACCGACAAATATCCTATTTTTCATGAAGTCCGAACATTACAATAAAAAGGAATTACGGGAATCGGCCATATCCCCGATGCCCGGCAATCCGCCCAATCATTCTTTTCTTTACAAAGATAATGCAAATCGAGTGTAAAGGCATCAAACTTGTTTGAATGAATTTACCGAGATGCAACTTATCTTCTAATAAAGACACGAAATATATCCGGAGAGACCGAAAAAAACATGCACCAAGAAAATCCATCCGTTTATTTCGATAATCAAAAAGTATCTTTACCTTTGTAGAGGGTAAGCTATGCCTCGACATAGTTCAGGAAATCCTAACTCTGTATTCGGCTTGCATTATCTTTGCAAAAGACAAACCGACCCTTATAACAAACAACAAACAACTGCACACCAGCAGAAAACACACATACAATGGTCATTACCGAAAGCAACTACGAAACCAGCCGGAGGGGAAGCATCGAAGTGATTTGCGGCTCCATGTTTTCCGGCAAAACAGAAGAACTGATCCGTCGCCTGAAACGCGCAAAAATAGCACGGCAACGTGTCGAAATATTCAAGCCAGCCATCGACGTACGTTATTCCGAAGAGAATATCGTATCGCACGACAGCACCTCGATACTCTCAACCCCGGTAGACGCCTCGCGCAGCATCCTGCTGATGGCTGCCGGAGTAGATGTTGTAGGCATCGACGAAGCCCAATTCTTCGATGAAGGCATCGTTGAAGTCTGTGCAGAACTGGCAAACCAAGGCACCCGTGTCATCGTCGCCGGGCTCGACATGGATTTCCGCCGTGTTCCTTTCGGACCCATGCCCGCACTCCTCGCAATCGCCGACGACGTATCGAAAGTCCATGCCATCTGTGTGAAATGCGGCCACTTAGCCAATTACTCCTATCGTTTGGTCGATAACGACAAACGGGTATTATTGGGCGAAAAGAACGAATACCAACCGCTGTGCCGCCGCTGCTATCTGCAAGAAATGGAACACAAGCACAACGAGGCATCGAAAGCCGAATAACAAGTTCAAACATTACGGGAACTCCCGCTGTTATTACCTATCAAAAAAGAGAACGCCATGCCAGAACGAAAACCCTATACATTCGACCGGGTAGTACGCCTCCTCTTGGGGGTTGCCGCCATCGTAGGTGTCTATTATCTGCTCGACTTGCTGAAAGGTGCCCTGTTACCGTTTTTAGTCGCATGGCTGATCGCATACCTGCTGAACCCGTTAGTCGTCAGGAATCAGAAGTTCTTAAAAGTCAAAGGGCGGGTATTACCCATCATTCTGTCGTTCGTAGAGATCGCTATTTTCATTTCCCTATTGGTTATCTTGGTTTTACCGTCCGTAGTCAATGAAATAAAGACCATGCGCGAACTCCTCTATAACTATGTATATACCGGTGCCGGTGTCCCGTTCATGCCACAGGCAGTACACGAATTCATCAGCAAACACGTCGATTTTACCGAGTTCGCCCGACTGCTCAGTCAGGAACAATGGAAAAACCTACTGGAAGGCACATTAAGCCAAGCATGGGGATTTATTTCGGGTTCGGTACAAGAAATCGTCGGGTTCATCAGTTGGTTTATCGTATTGCTCTATATCTTCTTCATCCTGCTCGATTACGACAAGATACTGACCGGATTCCAACAACTGATACCGCGGCGTTACCGGCGCAGCGTCATGAAAGTAGTCGAAGATATAGAGTTCAGCATGAACCGTTACTTCCGCGGGCAAGCGCTTGTCGCCACCTGTGTAGGTATATTGTTCAGCATCGGGTTCCTCATTATCGGGCTACCGCTGGCAATCGTTCTCGGTTTGTTTATCGGGCTGCTGAACATGGTGCCCTACCTGCAAGTGGTCGGATTGGTACCTACCGTCATCCTCTGCCTGGTCAGCACATCCGAAAGCGGAGACAACTTTTGGGTCCTGTTCGGGCTATGTATGGTCGTATTCGCAGTGGTACAAATCATACAGGATGCCGTACTTACACCACGCATCATGGGAAAAGTGACCGGATTGAATCCGGCAATCATTCTGCTCTCGCTGTCGATCTGGGGCACTTTGTTAGGCGTCATAGGTATGATTATCGCCCTGCCCATGACCACATTGATACTGGCTTACTATCAGAAATACATTATCGAGCGGTACGACGAGACTCAGAAAAAGAAGCCGTTACCAACTGAAAATCAACCCGAATAGTCCAATATCATTCCCCGAACGGGAAAGACACGAGTAAAAAAGCTAAAAAATATTTCCTAAAAAGTTGCAGAGCAAAAATAAAACACATATCTTTGCATCGCTTTTCTGAAAAGCAAAACAGGATGATTCGCTAGCTCAGCTGGTAGAGCACAACACTTTTAATGTTGGGGTCCTGGGTTCGAGCCCCAGGCGGATCACAGAAAAAGCAGCTATCTTTTGATAGCTGCTTTTTTCTTTTTCTACGGCTGCACTTCACACTGTCCGTAATCGAAACTGAACCCACAGGAAAAATTATCACCTCCGATTAAAACCAAAGACAACATATCGGAATAGGATAGACCATGTTTATATAAGAACAGAATGACGACGTACATTATGTCCAATCTCCAATCTGCTACGTTGCTATCGAAATTCGGGTTAAGTCGTTTACGTCAGTAAACTCCTGTCATCCTCATCGCCTTGCATCTTAGACATTCTAACGCACCGAAAAGGGGTTGCATCAAACATTCCATTTCGACACAACCTCTTCCGTATCCTATTAATAGCCGATGGTGAAACGTTCCCGATGATGATTCGCCTGTTCCAGTTCGTCCACCATCGCCAGGGCATAATCACCCACCGAGATATGGCTCTTTCCGGTTTCATCGACAATAAGATCGTCTTTACCCAATCGGAATTTCCCGATACGTTTCCCCGGTTCAAGCAACCCGGCAGGAGAGAAAAATACCCAGTCTATTTCTTTTTCATTACACAAGGTGTTTAAGTAGAACTCACCCAACGATTTTGCACCGCCCATAATTTCAGCCGGAATCGCCCCCGAATCCACGACCCGAATACCCGGAGCACAAAACAAAGTACCGGCACCGCCGACACACAGCAACCGTTTAACACCGGATTTTCTTACCGCCTCCAAGATAAGCGGATAGTTTTTCAATGTCTCTTCGTAGATATCGGGATTCGCCCAACCGGGATTATACGCACTGATAACCGCATCTTTTCCCTTACAAACAGCCGCCAACGTATTTACATCCGACACATCCGCTTTAACAACCGACAGATTCGCATTACGAATCGTCATCTTTTCAGGATTACGGACCTCAGCCGTAACACAATAACCCCGATTCAACAGCTCTTCAAGGATTGCAGTTCCGACAAAACCGCTTGCTCCAATCAATACTACATTTTTCATAATCGTAAATATTTAACAATTAACATCATCAAAAACACGGCTTATATCTTTCTACCTATAAACACAACCGGAAACCGGTCTCTAAAAAAACGAATCGCACCGGAAAGATGTTCGCCACAAAATCTATTCTTTTTATCACCCGAACATCATATATACCGGCTCCGTAGCATCAAATTCGACACTATCCGTCCCGACATAAAACAACCGGCACAAAAAAAAGGAGAAGCACCCGACTGAGCGCTTCTCCTTTTATAATATAATTATCGGCGATACTATTTCACAACCACTTTCGCAACTGCAACTTGATTTCCTGCAACGGCTTTCACTACGTACACGCCTTTTTCCATATCGAGTGCAACCGCACCTTCTACATCGGCTACTTCAAGCACCACTTTTCCGCTTACAGCAAATACGGTCAGTTTATCCAGTTTAGAAAGAGCAACCACTTCATTTCCTGCAACCGAGAAGAGTTTCGGCGCTTTGCCATCCGATACTTTTTCTACTGCGCCTTCACCGTCAAGATCGATCAGGTAGCTTTCCGTAACAGGCTCTTCACCGACAGCACGCATACCGAAACCGACAATCTTACGGCCATCAGCAGAAATAACAAGCGGAGTATTGTTCATAGCGTCGTACTCTTCAACGATTTTCAACCCGCTGCATTCGGACAGCAACTGCAACGATTCCGATCCGGCAGCCCAGATATAACCGACACGTCCGATCATAAAAGCATCGGTAGAACCGATCAGCGTACCGTCGTCGGCAATACCCGCCGGTATAAACCCGGTTTCGCCCAACGATGCAATCTGAACTCCTTTCGTCTCTACATTGTAACGATAGGCTTCTTTGACAGCCTCCCAGCCGGCTCCGCCTTGCGCGCAAGAAACCCATTTGCCATTGGCACTGACACCACCGGGAAGCATATCCCAAATTTCGTCCGCTTCAAGTTTTTCCCGCTCAATGAAATCTCCGACATATTCCGTTCCGTTCCAAATCCACAAAGCCGAAAGATTCTGTACCTGAGTCAAGTCACCCAAAATGACGTTGCCGTCGTTAGATACATACAATGCGCGACCGCAACCATCCAAAAGACCGGCTAACACCTCCACTTCGGATGTCGGAACCGGAAGCATGATCAATTCACCGTTTCTCCACGCACAAGGTTTATAATCCAAACCGCCGACATAACCTACCAATACAGATCCGTCGGGGGTAGTTCCCCAAACACCGAAATCGTCCGGATTTTCCTGTCCCAGCATATCCCATTCGCCATCGAGCTTTTTCACTCCGGTACCGACTACCGTTCCGTCATTCATTACGCCATTCACCATAGCAGGTTCGCCGGCATCATCCAATAACACAATCACTTCTCCGCTTTCCACATTCCAAAGGAATCCAGAGCCGGCAACCCATTTGCCATTTTCCGACATACAGGTAGCCATATACGAACCGAAATCATCAGTTATAGTCTTCACCGATGCTGCATTCGATTTGCCAACCAGCCCCAATACCAAAAGAGATAAGAGTAAAATGTA
>ERZ780177.2524-NODE-2524-length-15036-cov-7.158601_pt1 | contig 15036 bp, 10 predicted proteins | sample MGYA00510973_ERZ780177 | MGnify/ENA primary metagenome ERZ780177 (study PRJEB29588, sample SAMEA2144396) | human gut metagenome | biome: human gut; feature: human-associated habitat; material: faeces | place: Denmark | collected 2008/2010 ...
AAGTGCGCGGGCAGCGCAATTCCCGGAAGAATGTTTATCTCCCGGACATTATAATACGTATGGACCGGCATGGCAAGTTTTGTGCCTGTAAAAAACGTTGGATTGCGTGGATTTCGGTAATCTTCCACAAAAAGAGCCCGCAAAAAGCTGCCTGGACATACAAAAACACGCCTGTAGGCGCATTGCCGCAGGCTTTTCCGTGGATTATGTATCTGTGGTTTGTTTGGGTTATTTTGCAGGCACGTCCGGAATATCGCCGACGCCATTGAGAACCAGCTGCGGGCGATACGGGAACTTCTTGATATCCGCGCGGTCGGTCACACCGGAGAGAACCAGCGCGGTGTAAAGACCCGTTTCAATGCCGGCTACCATGTCGGTGTCCATGCGGTCGCCGATCATGACGGCGTCTTCCGAGTGTACGCCCAGAATCCGGAGCCCGGTACGCATCATCAGCGGATTCGGCTTGCCGACAAAGTAGGCGGTCTGTCCGGTCGCCATTTCAATCGGTGCGATCATTGCCCGGCACGCCGGAATTATGCCGTCTTCGGCAGGACCCGTGAGGGCGCTGTTCGTGCCGATGAGCTTTGCGCCCTTGAGCACCAGCCGCACTGCCTTTAAAATGTTCTCGTAGTTGTAGGAATTGCCCTCGCCGATGATCACGTAGTCGGGGTCGACATCGTTCATCGTGATGCCCGCGTCGTAGAGGGCGTTGAGCAGTCCCGCCTCGCCGATGGCAAACACCGAGCAGCCGGGTGCCTGCTCCCGCAGGAAGGCCGCCGTGGCGAGCGCGCTCGTATAAAAGTGCTCCTCCGGCACATCGAGGCCCATGCGCGCGAGCTTCTGGTTCAGCTCGCGCGGCGTGTAGCCGCTGTTGTTCGTGAGAAAGAGATATTCCTTGTCCTCCTCGTGCAGCCATTGGATGAACTCCGCCACGCCCGGCAGGATGCGGTTGCCGTGGTAGATGACACCATCCATATCGCAGATGAAGCCCTTTTTCTCGTTGAAATTGATCGAAGTGCCCATGTAGATTTCTCCTTCGTTTCTTCTTTCTGTTTGGTATGTTTTCCTGTTATATCATTGAAGGGAATGGATTTCCATATCATTTCTGTAAAATTTAAGGCAGAACCGCGCAATTTGATGAAGTGCGAGGACACAATTGTGCGATATTGCCTTACGATAAGCCGCCGGTAAAGTCGAGCACACACGCGCGCAGGCGCAATATCTCCTCCGGCGTATTCCGGCTCAGGTGCATTCCCATCCCCAGCTCGCGTCCCGCCTTCGGGCTGACCGGCAGCGTCTTTACGCCGTGCGTCCGCCCGCGCATCATGATCTCCGTCATCATTGTGATGCCAAGGCCCTTGCTGACCATGCGGATGACCGTTTCATCGTCCACATGGCAGGGGCGGATATTCGGCTTCACCTTTTTGGGACTCAGCGCAGCGTTCACGTCGATGTCGAAGCGCCCGTAGGGCATCAGGAATTCTTTTCCGTCGAATTCCTCGATGGGGAAGGTCTCTTCGCTGTCGGTGGGATAGTCCTCCGGCAGGATGGCGTACATCGCGTCGTAGTAGAGCGGTGTCCAGTCGCAGTTGATGTGGCTCTGCCGCGCGGCAAAGATGACGTCCGTGCGCCCCTCCTCCAGCAGCTCAAAGGGTTCGAGCTCGTGGTCCACCATGCGAAGATCCACGTCGGTCTCCGGACACACGCGGCGGAAGCGGTACAGAATTTCCGGCATCCAGTGCATGGCAAGGCTCGCATAAGCGGCGATTCGGATCGTCGCCGTCCGCTTTTGCGTGATGGTCTCGATCTGGTTTTCGAGCTTCGCCGTCGCGCTGAGGTATTCGCGGATCGCGGGCAGCAGCGCCTCCCCGTCCTCTGTCAGCGAAATACCGCTGTGGTCGCGCCGGATGAGCTTCATGCCGATCTCGCGCTCCAGACCGTTGATGAGGTGCGTCAGCCCCGACTGTGTGTAGCCTACGACCTCAGACGCTTTGGAAAAGCTGCCGAGGTTGACGGCGGTCATCAGAATTTCAAATTTTTTGCTGTCCATATCCCCACTCCTATAAAGGGTATTTCGATTTGTAATATACCTATTATAACCGAGCGTTTCTCTTTTTCAAGTGCAGGGTGTAATATTTTCAACACAAAGGAGTTGATTATCCCATGACTACTAAAAAATTGACCTTCCGGCAGAAGATTCTCGTCGCCGGAACGCTGTTTGGAATGTTCTTCGGCGCGGGCAACCTGATCTTCCCCGTACATCTCGGCCAGATGGCCGGCCGCAACGCGGTCGTCGCCATGATCGGCTTTATCATCACGGCGGTTGGCATCCCCATCTTCGGCGTCGCCGCCATCGGCATCACGCATTCCGACGGCCTGCAGACGCTCTCGAGCAAGGTCGGCAAGGGCTACGGCATTTTCTTTACCTGCCTTCTATACCTGACCATCGGCCCGCTCTTCGCCATCCCGAGATGCGCGACCGTTTCGTTCACAACCGGCATCACGCCCTTGCTGGGCGCGGATTCGCCGGAGTGGCTGTATCTGCTTGTCTTTTCGGCGGCGTTCTTCGCCTTCGTGCTGTTCTTCTCGCTGCGCCCCGGTAAGATCACCCTCTGGATCGGCAAGATCATCAATCCGCTCTTCCTGTTCTTCTTCGCAGTGCTGATCATCGCGGCGCTGCTCTCCCCCGGCGCAGCGATCTCCTCGGTCGAGCCGACGGAGGCCTATCAGAACGGTTCCTTCTTTCCCGCGCTCATTGAGGGCTACGGCACGATGGACGCCATCGCCGGTCTCGCCTTCGGCATCGTGGTCATCGACGTCATTCGCCGCATGGGTGTCGACAACGACGACATCATCGCCGAGGATGTGCTCTCCTCCGGCCTTCTTGCCGGTGCGCTGATGGCGCTGATCTACGTGTTGTCCATTCTGGTCGGCACGCAGTCGAGAGGCATTTTCGAGCTGTCCGAAAATGGCGGCATCGCCCTCACGCAGATCGCGGGTCATTACCTCGGCGGCGTGGGCCAGTTTATCCTCGCCTTCACCATCACCTTTGCCTGCCTCAAGACCTCCATCGGCCTTGTCACGGCCTGCTCGGAGACGTTTGTCAAGATGACGAACGGCAAAATTTCCTACCGCACCTGGGCGATCCTCTTCACGGTGTTTTCGTTTGCCGTTTCCAACATTGGACTGAGTGCCATCATCGAGTATTCCGTCCCGATGCTCATGCTCATCTATCCCCCGGCCATTGCGCTTATCCTGCTGGCCTTTATCGGCAAGTTCTTCGCTCATGACCGTGCCGTGTATGTCGCAACGATGATCGGTACATGGGCAGCCGCTATTTTCGACTGCATGAAGACGCTGCCCGCGTCGGTGCAGACTTCGCTCCGCCTCGATGTGCCTATCGCCTTTGCGGAAAAATATCTGCCGTTGTTCGACAAGAATCTCGGCTGGCTGCTGCCCGCGCTCGTCGGCTTTGTGATCGGCATGGTCATCCACGCGAGCCGGAAGGGCACGCTCGTCCCTCAGGCCTGACGAACCAAATTAAAGTAAAAATGCACCGCATGGCAGAGTTATTTCTGCCGTGCGGTGTCATTTTTTCAGCGGCTCCGAAAACGGAGAATCAGCAAGCTGCCGAGGTTCACCAGCAAAATCGTCGCGGCCCATGAAAGAGGGAACGCATGGTACAGCATCGGGAGCGTTGGATGCGCGCGAAACAGCATGCAGATCCAGATGATGCGGAATGCACAGGTGCCGAGCATCGTGCTGACCGCAGGATACAGTACATGCCCGCTGCCGCGCAGAACGCCCGCCGGAATCTCGTACAGATTGCAGAGCGGTTCAAAGAGCAGAATGCACAGGATGCGCACAGCGGCGCTCTCAATCACGGCGGCTTCCTGCGTAAAAAGGGACGAGAAAAAGTCGCGGAACAGGACGATCGTAACAATCGGGATTGTGCTGCAAACGGTTGATAGCCCAAGGCACAGCCACAGGATGCGTCTGCACCGGTCGCGCTGCCCCACGGCGTAATTCTGGCTGGTGAACGTGGTCGCCGTCTGGCTGAACGCCGTGATGATGTAGTAGGTGAAATATTCAAAATTCATGGCGATCGTGCTTCCGGCAATCGCCGTCTCTCCGAAGCGATTGACCGACGCCTGCACAAAGATGTTGGCAAAGCAGAACACCGCGCCCTGCACGGCGGAGGGAACGCCGGTTTTCAGGATGTTTCCCGCAATTTTTGTGGAGAATTGCGGCTTGCGGAATGTAAGGCGAAACAGCTCATCCTTTTTAAACCGCCGCAGCACCAGCAGCGCCGAGAGCGCAGCGAAAATGTCGGTGGCAATGGCGACTCCGGCGACACCCATGTGAAGCGCGACCACGAAAAACAGATTGAGCCCGACATTCGCGGCGCCCGAGAACATCAGTGCGAGGAACGGAGCACGGCTGTCGCCGCGCGCCCTCAAGACGGCTGCGCCGAAGTCGTACAGCAGCAAAAACGGATAGCCGAGCATATAGAACCGCAGGTAAAGCGCCGCTTCCTCAAAAATGCTGTTCGGCGTTTGGATCAGCTCAAGCAGCGGCGCCGCGGCAGCCTGCCCCAAAAGAAGTCCCGCCATACCGATCAGAGCGGCCAAAAGCATCGCCATCTGTACCGCGGCGGGCAGTTCATCAATCTCATTTTGCCCGATGCGGTTCGCGATCAAAATGTTCGCGCCGATGGACAGACCCGAGGACAGCGTGACGATCAAGGCGATGATCTCGGTGTTCGTCCCGACCGCCGCAAGCGCGCCCTCGCTGCCAAAGTAGCCGACGACGGCGGTGTCCGCCGCATTGAACAGTTGCTGGACCATGCTGCTGAGTGCAATCGGCAGGGTAAAAAGCAGCAGCTTTCCGCTCAGCGGGCCGTGCAGCATGTCCATTTCTGAGGTTTTCCCATTCATATTCGCTCGCTCCTAATCAGTCTTGCAATATGATACAGGAGACATTAAAATATGAAAAGCGAATATGATAGATAGTCAAAATCGAAGAATGGAATAGACGCAATATGGATAATCCTCTATTGAAATATCTCGCCTTTATCAAAACGGTGGAACAGGGCAGTTTTACCCGCGCGGCACGGGAGCTCGATTACGCGCAGTCCTCCATCAGCAAAATGGTCGCAGACCTGGAAAGCGAATGGGGTATGACGCTGCTGGAGCGAAGCAAGAGCGGCGTCTGCCTGACCTCTGCTGGTGAGCAGGTCATGCCGTTTTTGCGCAAGGTTCTGAACGACCATCAGGAGCTTGTGGGGCAGATTGACCGGATGAATGGGATAGAGACCGGTGTGGTCCGCATCGGGACTTTTGCGAGCGTGGCGATCAACTGGCTGCCGAATATCTTTGCCGTACTGCAAAAGGACTACCCCGGCATCGAGTATGAAATGCTGCTCGGCGACTACGATGAAGTCGAGCATTGGATTGACGAAGGGCGGGTGGACTGCGGTTTTCTGCGCCTTCCGACGCTGCCGAAATTCGACACGCTCCTGCTCAAGCAGGACGAGTACAAGGCCGTGCTGCCGATGGGACATCCCCTTGCCGCAAAGGAGACCGTGGCCGTCGAGGAACTGGACGGCCTGCCGTTTCTGCTGCTGGAGCACGGCGGAAAAACCGAGGTTTCCGACCTGCTGGAGCGCACCCATGTGCAGCCGGACGTCCGTTTCACCACTTGGGAGGACTTTGCCATTATGGCGATGGTCGAAAAGGGGCTGGGTGTCAGCATTCTGCCGGATCTGATTTTGCAGCGCATCCCTTATCGGATCGAGGTGCGCCCCTTGCAGCAGCCGTATTACCGTCCGATCGTTCTGGCGATGAAACAGCAGGCGCATCTGACGCCTGCTGTGCAAAAATTCATCGAATATCTCTCGCTGCGGGAAGCGCAGCGCTGAGCGGTGCAGGCACTGCTGCTGAAAATCGGTGAAGCTATTATTTGCGGAATTTTTGCAACCAAAAAGCATCGAAAGTCGAAACTTTCGATGCTTTTTGGTGCGGGCATGGGGACTTGAACCCCAACGCCTTGCGGCACGAGAACCTAAGGGGTATGTCACCTTAGTGAAAGATTTTCAGAGCCATCCATATCATAGGGGAAGGACATCTTTACCAACGCTTCAAAAGATATTTCGGTCGTGACCGGCCGAACACCTGCTAAATCATAGCATACTCTGCCGGAAAAGTATAGCATGATTATAGCTTTACGGGAGGAAATTTCTGCTGCCCCGGCATAAAGCAGAGGGGAAGGGACGCTGTCTATTTGTTTTCTTCCGGGGAACTCATTTCTTGCGCTAAGTGGTTGTTTTCTTATCCTGCAAATCCGATACGCTTTTGTACTTGCACAGAGTCCAAGAGTGCGCGCATATCGCTTTCTGCGAAAACCGCCTGAATATCTTCTGCGCCGATCATATTATCGCTTGTACGCATGGCTTGCTTCATACGAGTGCGCTCAAAGACTTTGCGGATCAGCCGGGCGTTGGAGAAGTTTTCATCTTTATTACGAAAGACTATTTTTGCTCTGCAGGGATTCTCAAATTAATCAGTTGTCAAAATGGATTGAAAAAAGTCGGGATCTCTCACCCTGATCTCCGAGTCCTCAGTCGAGTCGTTTTTTGCCGCTGCTTATTTTTTGAATTATCCCGAACGTGATCGGGCAGCAATGAACAAAACTCTCATTGTTGAATCTCCGGAGGAATGGAACAATCTCATAATTAAGCGCATCAATTCATTCTTTGATTCAGAGGAATTGTTCCGAAGAATTCCGGCTCATCAAATAACGAAATCTGACCACTGTGGCGCTTGTACATGTCCGGCCTTCAACTCAAGTACAAAGTTTTGCGATGAATCGCAACTTTTTCTGCACTAATTATCTTACAAGCAGGCCGAAATTGCTTGTATTTTAGCACCTTTTTCGATCGGAAGCAGACACTGCTTAAATTCTGCTCGGTCTGAAAAACATAATAAACAACAGCTATGCGCCAATTAAAGTGAGAATGGCATCTTTCGGCGCGTCCAGATAAGAAACTTTAAGCGTTTCTTGTAAAAAAGAGGGTTATATGTTATTGTAAAAGCAAGAAGACTATTGGAGAGAGGGGCTGTAGATGATGTTTGCCGACATTATTAAATATGTAGAAGAAAAGGAATATCAGCTTGCCGTAGATGCCCTAACCCCTCTCTTAAAGAATGAAGATGAAAAAATAGTCGCCAAGGCACACCACATATTAGGTTACATTAACACTCGCCATGATTACACTGAAAAGAGTGACTACCAAGCCAAGAGACATCTGCGATTTAACTTAAACAGCAATTATCCCCATCCATATGGGTATGTACTGTATTCTCAAGTTGAAGAAGATTCTAACGTTGCGCTCAATTATTTGGAAAAGGGAGTTGCTCGTTTCCCTCAAGATGCCAGAATACTATTAGAATATTTTCGGTTGGCGCCTAATAAAAATGCCGTTATTCAAATTGTAAAGGAACGCAATGTTAACGATGCTCGGTTGTTGAGTGCAGTGATTGATTACCTTGTATCTGTTAATCAATGGAATGATGTTTGTCACTTTGCGGTTCAGCTTGAAAATGGGAATAATCTTTGTGAATCGGAGCAAAACTATCTGGATTTAATTAAGGCTTATGCTGGTTTGTTTTCGGATTCCCCTGACTACAGCGAGGCACAACGCCTGTTGGAAAAGGTTATAAGGACTGATACAGACAATAACCTTGCTTATTCACATTACTTGGGAATAATCTATGCTAATCTGAAATTGGGGAGAGTACTCGAGGCAACCGAGTTTTTTGATAGAATACCTGTCAGTAACGCTGTTACTGATCTTGATGAGTGGGCACAACCGCTTTGGATTTCCATATCCTTTGAAACACTATATCCCATTATTTTCAAAAGCATCTTATCTACATTTGCGCAAGATAGCTCCAGAAAGGTAAAGGCAAATGTTCTATATTGCCTTTATTTGTACTCGCCCTCTGAATCATATGATATCCATCGCTACAAAAAATCTGATGTTGCTACATTAACACGCTACCTGAAAACGGATTTTAATAAAAAAATGCAGTAGCGGTTTATCGCATGCGATGCCATTTCAAACAATTCGAAGATGCATACGACATTCTTTGGGAGTTCTTAGTACGGCACCAAGATCCCGAAGAGAGTGAAATCTATTTCTCCGAGACATTAGAAAATATGTCCGATGATGAAGTATGCCGAATTGCAAGAAAAACAATTGAGTACTTGGAAAATGACGAATGGGCTCCGAAGCAATTTGTCCCTTCTGTTTTTGGTACTCTTGTTGAACGATTGCACGATATCAAACAATACGATCTAAATAGGGGGCTTGCTGAATATTTGCCTCTTGCCGACATTCTTAAAAGTGGACATGCATTTGAATGTGCATATGCTTATGCTGAAAAAGAGCAACCGCGAGCGACGGATATCTATGAAGCGATTGTAAAGAGAGAGCCTAATAATTCCTCTGCGATAAACAATTTAGGTGTGCGCTATGAACACGCAGGAGATCTGTACAAAGCCCTGGATTGTTATGAAAGGGCAGTAACTCTTGCCCCTAATGAAAAAATCCATCAAAATAATTTGACGCGTATAAAGAATTTAATTTATGAGAAAACGGAAGAAGAAGTTTGTGCCATTAGTGACGCCATATCTGTAGAATCGTTGGAGAACATCGGGTATACCGACGAGTTTTGTCGGAAGCTCTTTTTAATTCATGATAACGAAATGAGAGATATTCTCCAACGGGATCTGCGGGAATGCGCCATAGCAGTGGTGGCCGGGCAAGATAAGGCAGCAACCATTATGTGTGGCAGCATCATCGAAGCACTTCTCATGCTGAAAATAAAGGAGCGCGGCATTTCTAAATATGATGTTAGTGCAGTAAGTAAGGGGAAAACGAATCATCCAGTTTCTGAAATGAGTCTGAATGAATTACTTTATATTGCAGATATCGAGAACATACTTGACAAAAATGGATACCACTTGGGACACTATATTCGTGATTACCGAAATGTAGTTCATCCAGCCAAGGAAATCCGGATGTCGGAAGAGGTAAATCACGAAAATGTGATTACCATGTGGGCTGTGCTAAAGAGACTTGTATCAGATCTCTACACGTAAGATTTTTGTAATTTAGTTTTAACTGTTCCATTTATAAATCAAAGGGCATACAGGCTATTATCTCTTTTTCGTACTCAGAATATACAAAGGAGGATAATCCATGGAAATTCAAAAGCATACAGGAGAAAAATTAGAAGACTACTTTTCCCGATTAGTTGCGGAGGGGTTTGAATTTGATGCTTCTTACCAGAACATAACGCTTGCGGATATCGAAAGTGTGCTCCGTAGACTCAACCAATTTTCCAATGATAAGCGCGATGTTATTTGGTGCTTGCTTAATTCGGATTTTCCTTCTCCCTTCGCTAATGCAACAGGCTATTCTATCGCAGATGGCGCATCAATCGCTCAGATCGGGTGCTATGTAGGTATACTGATGCGACATGGTGGCAAGCTTGATCGTGAGGGACGTGACTATTGGGTAAAACCACTTATTGATGAAATTGCAGCAATTGAGCGAGTGACCTTTTCGGATGGTGTATTTGTATCTGGTCATTTAAAGGCAAAGTCACCAAACTCCGCATATAGGCTCACAGATGCGTTCAAACGACTCTTAGTCAGTGTGGAGACAGATCATTTTGCTGAAAGCTTGGAAGAATACATTAGAAATGTTGATCAGAGGTTAGCGGTATTTGCTGAACTCGAAAGAGCATCAAGAGAGAACATTGGTATATCCGGTCATAAGCGACTCATTCAAGATTCCATCAATGTATATGCCCAAACATTCTTGCCCGGATATATTCCGTTGTTTACAGATTTTGCCGATGGAGACCGGGTGACTGAAGAAGAGCGAGCTGCACTTGATCAATATGGGATTGTATTTGGTACAATAGATGATATGTGGCCGGATGCGATACTCTATAACCCAGCAGAAGAAAAACTGTGGTTCATTGAAGCCGTAACATCAGATGGTGAAGCGGATCTCCACAAAGTAGAGGGTTTACAAACAATATGTAATAACTCCGGAAAAATCTATGGAGGAACAACTACTACATATGAAACCTGGAAATGTCTTGCGTCTCGGCAGCAGAGTGAAAATAATTTAGCACCAGGAACATACATCTGGATTAGAGAGTGCCCTAATAAACATTTCAAGGTATGCTAACCAAAGGCCCCAGAATCGTCGTCGGATTCTGGGGCTTCCAATTATGTGTATACTTCGTTTAATAGTTCATCGCACGTTGCAGTAGAAAGACTCCTTTTTTGCATTAAGCGTTTTCCGATATCAGCAATTACACACAGTGGAGGAACAGGAATGTTATTTATTTCTGTGGAGTTTACTTGCGTGCTGCCATCGAGAACACGATAGTATGTATCAAAGAGCGTAGAGTTTAACAACGCATAAACACCATATACCACTTCTTTGGATAAATCCTCTCCGATGGTGCTGTCCACATAATTTATTTTATTCTGCGTGCTTATTGAGTGGTATTGAGGGAAATCTTCAGCAAGATAAATCCCGCATTGAAGTCTTCTTCGTTCCTCTTTGGCAGTAAACCTTTTGCAAAACACATAGCTTTTGTTTCTTTGAATCAATCCTGGCTTAGTATCGACAATCCAATCACAATTTTTGTCAGAGGGTTGATGACCTACTCTTCCGTTACGAATATGTTGGCTATAAAAGAGAGGAACAGTGTGGTCTCCCGGTTCTGAACGTAAGTCTTCCCATTGCCGAAAATCAACAACAATGCCAGTCTTCATTCTCAAGCCAATGTCCGGAAAAGTTGAGGAAAATGTATTGATTTTATTTACGGCTGCAACTTCTTCGGAAGATATTGGCAAGAATACATATAACTCTTCGCCGGCTACTACAGAATCATATGGTACCTTTAACACAGAAACATCATTAAAGTCTCGGTTTGATTGACTGGAGGTAATAATCACATTATCTGGAGCAGTTTTGGTTTTTTTCATTTTGATGATAATTGTTTCTTGGAGTACTTGCTCCTCAGTAAACACTTTATCCCTACTTATAAAGAGATGAATTTGCTGAATTTTCCCCTCCTGTAAAAAGTAGTTTCGGAATGCTCTGAAATATGCTCCAGAAGTCCAACTGCGTGGGATAATGTATACCATCTCGCGCCCTTTTTTCAGATTGAATAGAGACATCGCCGCAAATAGAAAATAAAGATTTGGAGCGCCATGTACAACTTCTGGCATAGCTATCGCTGCTGGATCATCTCGCATGATCCTTAAATAAGGAGGGTTAGCAATTACCAAATCATATTTTGGGGGATATGGTTCTGCATGCAAGGTTCCCGAAAAAGAATCTCCTTGTGAGAGAATATAGTCATCCTTTTTTATCTCGAAATCAAAACTGATGCTGGCATTTTTCTTGATATAAATCAGATTGGAGCGAAGAACCGGAATAACATCAGGATCAGTTTCGTAACATGTTAAAAAGATCTTTTTAATATTGGTCTCCCGCTGTAGACGATCGATTAGAGCAGCAGAGAGAATGCCTGTTCCACATCCAGGATCCAGGATGTCAACAGAAGCTGGCAAACCATTTAAATCAAACATCTCTGCCATATATGTTGCTGTTTCTACCGAAGTGAAGAATTGGCCTTTTTTCTTTCTTACACTTTTTGGCATATTCTCAAGAAAACATATTGTTTTGTCAAAAACATATTCAAGCACTCTTTATAAGCTCCTTGTATTATATGTATTTTTTCTTTTATCCTATTGTAACTCTTTTCTGGACATTAACCAAGTCAAATTTTCGTTTTTATATTTTGGCCTTATCGGGAAATTTCTCCGAATGAACAGTAGCTGTTCCTCTTTTTCTGTGCTATTGTGTCTTGCCAGTCCAACATTATTCTCGGGCGGCGGGACCGGCCTCCGCAGCATACGATGAACAGTCCTCCAGACCTGAAGCCTACTGCCGGGATAGGCTTCTCTCAGCTTCTCGACGGCACGGCTCTTTGCCTTCTCTACGGCGGACTCCTTCATCATGTGATACATCCCGATCTCTTTCAAGGACGCCTCCGGGTATCCGAACACGCCGCAGGTCTTGCCGAGAATGTCCCTGTCCTTCTTCGGCAGGGCGTCGAACAGCTCCCGGAGAAGCTCGATGCAGACCTTGCGGTACACGGCCTGCTCCGCCGAAGCGGAGAGCAGCCCCGGCATCAGCCGCTCATAGGGATCGCCGTCATAGCCCTCCGGAACAAGATCATGCACACCGAGGAAATGGGTGTTGTAGCGAACATATCGGCTGACACGAGCCTCGGGGATACCCAGCTCCTCCGCGATTTCACCGATATCCTTCCAAGCAACATGATACAGCCTCTGCGCCTGTCGGACAGCAGCCATCTCATCCTTGCTCAACGCCATGCAGCCAATATCCTGCTCCAGCCAGCGGGTCATGCGCCCCTTCAAATGCGGGTAGAGATAGGTGGTGAGCGCGGCGCGGCTCTCGTCATATTCTCTGCTCTGAATCCGTGTCAGAAGCTCCACGGCGCCCTCGCCGCAGAGATCGTCCAGAATCGTTTTCGTATACGCGGAACACTGATTCGGATGATGTTGATTCGCCGTCAGGCAGTTGAACTCCGCTGCTGCTTCCTTGGCGATGCTGCGGATCAGACCGATGTTTTTATGGTACAGCTTTTCCAGCGCAGCTTCATCACCGTTATAATATTGGCGAATTAGTTGCTCGTTGGTCATACTTGCTCACCCGCCTTTTTCTTCGGCGGACGGCCCCTCGGATTGGCCGTTCTGGTGATCCCGCAGTGCTGGTAAACGCGCTCAGAGGAAATACGCTGCTCGAAAGTCTCTACGGAGATATTCGCGTCGCGCAGAGCGTCATAGAGCAGATCCCGCACATAGTCCTTGGCTTTTCTTGCGTCCTCCTGTGAGATCGCACCCCGCTGCATATCCTTTGTGATGCGGGCAAAGGCGGTCACCTTGACTTTGACCTTGGGAATGTCTTTCGCCAGTTCCTTCTGCAACTCCACCGTGCCGAACTGCCGGCAGGTGTAGCCGGGCGCGTGGGGACACGCTCCTTCGCAGTATAGCGCGTGGACACCGCTCTTTAGCAGAAAATACCGTCCGCAGATGATGCAGCGGCGGATGTTGTGCCCGCTGTTCAGCACCAGCATATAATCCGCTTTCATCAGTGCCTGCAAGCTGTCGGTCACATGCTCCTGACAGATAGCGACAGAGCCGTCCGGCAACTGCCGCGGCAAATAGGAAAGCTCGTAGGCGTCGTGGGTCGTATAGCAATCGCCGTTGTTGCGGATGGGATTGACGATCAGCTTCTCTGCGATGCGGTCATCATTATAGAAACCGTAGAGCGCCTTCGCGTACTCCTCCGGGCTGTTGTGATCCAGTTTGGACAAGCTGAACTGAATAAAGTTCCGAATGGTCTCGTTGAAGGCACGGATGTCGTGAAGATATGTTTCATAACGGCGGATGTACTTTTTGTAATCACGCCATGCGTCCTTGGTAGGACCGATGGCACGAAGCATTTCGTAATAAAAGGCATCGCCTTTTTCTAAAGCTGCTTCGCTCGGATGGAACAGGTCAAGCGGAACATCCTTGACCGTTTCACTGCGCGCGGAGATTTCATTCGCCACGCGCTCAAGTCGTTTCCGTTGTATCTCTTCTGACGGCTCATGCTCCTCTTTCGGAAACAAATCGAACTGCCCCGTGATCTCCCGTATGACAGAGAAGAAAGCGTCCTCGCTCTCGTCCAGCAGCAGGCGGAACACCTGATACCGGCGCAGTTTCTGGCAGAGCGCGTCCATCTTCTCGTTCAGCTTCCACCAAAGCTCCATGCTCCCGCTCTGCTCATATTCTTCCGCAAGGCTGGTGACCTGCTTCATGCGTTTGCTCATGGGTCGATATTCGTCCGGCGACAGATTCAGCAGATCGGCGGTCAACATACCGGCAGTGAACTGCTGACCGTATAGCTCCAGCGTACTGCCATAGGTGTAGAAAACGATGCTGCCCTCCATGTGTGCCCCTCCTGGTAAAATCTGTCCTACATGAATTTTAATCTGTCCATGCTTTTTCTCAGCATAGCATAAATTCCTCCACAATACAAGCAGAGGGAAGAAACCACGCGCCGTCCCGTGGTAACGCCCCTCTGCTTTTTTCGCTCTCATCGTTCCGATGGGAGCAATATTTTTAAGGAGGATCCGAAATTGAAAAAAGAAAACGGATTACAAACCATCGATGGTGAAACACTGATGAGCCAGCCGCTCACACCGCTGAACTTCGTGGTGGACACGTTGCTGTCCCAGGGTCTGCACATCCTCGCGGGCTCACCCAAGGTGGGAAAGTCATGGCTGGCGCTGTGGCTGGCGGTCACGGTGGCAAAGGGCGAAACCGTTTGGGGCATGGGCGTGAAACAGGGTACCACGCTCTACCTCTGCTTGGAGGATTCCACCCTCCGCATCCAGAACCGTTTGTTCGAGATCACGGAGGACGCCCCCGCCAACGTCCACTTCTCCACCAACAGCGACACCCTTGGCAAGGGCTTGGAGGAACAGCTCTGTGCATTCCTCGCGGAGCATCCTGACACAGTGCTGATTATCATAGACACGCTGCAGATGATCCGCGGAGCCAACTACGACAATACCTACGCCAACGACTACCGTGATCTCTCCGCACTGAAGCACATCGCGGACGCCCACGGCATTGCTATTCTGCTGATCCACCATCTGCGAAAGGAGCTTGCCGATGATGTGTTCAGCCGCATCTCCGGTACGACGGCCATCAGCGGCGCGGTGGATTCCAGCTTCACGCTGGTGGAGGACAAGCGCGGCAGCGGCAAGGCGACGCTCTCCTGCATCGGGCGCGACATCGAATACCGGGAACTGACGCTGGAGCGCAACGCGGAAAATGTGTGGGAGCTGGTGTCGGACAGCCGGA
>ERZ780177.2543-NODE-2543-length-14941-cov-24.095862_pt1 | contig 14941 bp, 9 predicted proteins | sample MGYA00510973_ERZ780177 | MGnify/ENA primary metagenome ERZ780177 (study PRJEB29588, sample SAMEA2144396) | human gut metagenome | biome: human gut; feature: human-associated habitat; material: faeces | place: Denmark | collected 2008/2010 ...
TATCAGATATCACCGCTTTCGTTCTTTCAGGTTAATCCAAGACAGACTGAGAAGCTGTACGGAAAAGCCCTTGAATACGCAGGACTTACAGGCAATGAGACTGTATGGGACTTGTATTGTGGAATAGGAACAATATCGTTATTCCTTGCCAAGAATGCAAGAAAGGTATATGGTGTTGAGATTGTTCCGCAAGCCATAGAAGATGCTAAGAACAATGCGGCAATTAACGGCATTGATAATGCTGAATTCTTTGTCGGAAAGGCTGAGGAGGTTGTACCGCATTTTTATGAAGAAATGGCGCGGCTGGCAGCAGACACATCTGCAACCGAAGCTCAGCGTGAGGAAGCAAGAAAGAGCATTACTCCTGATGTCGTAGTCGTTGACCCGCCTAGAAAGGGCTGTGATGAATCACTTCTTGATACTATTGTTAAGATGTCACCAGAACGGATTGTGTATGTAAGCTGCGACTCGGCTACACTTGCCCGCGACTTAGGACTCCTTGCGGCTAAGGGCTACAGAACTGTGAAGGTGCAGCCTGTGGACCAGTTTTCGCATACGGTGCATGTCGAATGTGTGTGCCTTTTGGTTCGGATGGAATAATTTCATAAGCTTATATGGAGCATATATGAAGTATATATGGAGCGTGTCAGCCCGAAATGTTTTATAGATGGGTTGGTACGCTCCTTTTTGGACGTCTGCTGTGCTACGCGCTGTTGTAACTTCCAAATTCGCAGTGTGGAAAGAGCGAAAAGAAGAAAATTAACAATTCTGAAACAATTCTCTAACACAAGATAAACTTAAATATCCTATGCTAAGTGCAAAGTAACTGGCATAGGATTTTTGAGTGAAAGGATGTTTGGAATGGATCAATTGTATAAGTTCGTAAAAAAAATCTTTTTTCTTACGCCTGTAAAAACAGTCATAATACTGTAATTACTTCTCTTGCGTGTACTATGACTACTATGTGGACACTACACGAGTTTTATATTTCCGACTTTCTGGTTTTTCGATAATCTCTAGGAGAGTCCCCCTTCAACTTATGAAATAATCGGCTGAAATATAGCTGGTTATCATATCCCACAATTTTTGATATTTCATTAATAGAATAATTTGTTGCTTCTAGTAGAACCTGTGCGTTGTTGACACGGAGCGCAACAATAAACTGCATAGGAGTAGAACCTGTGAACTTCTTGAAGTTTCTTATGAACCAACTGACGCTCATCCCCTTGGATGTCGCATACTCTTCTATATTGATATCACGGTTATAATTTTCGTTAAAATATGTCACGGCGGTATCCATCTCGTGGTTGAGATATTCATTTTTTAAAACATGCTCTCTGGTAAGCTCACGTTGGAATATGATCAGAAGATGACGGAGCAATAATGTGAGCATTTCTTCGTAGTTATCCTGACAACGTTGTAATTCTATAATAATTCTCTTAAATACACGCTCATATTCCATGGATGTACCAACTGGGAATATTCTCTCGTTATCTGGAAAACCATATTTTCTTAAGATGTTTTTTACATCACTTCCAGTAAAATGAATCCAGTAGACTTCTGCCTTATCTTCCCCATAGTATTCATATTTCTGAAGCTCTTTTGGGCGGAATATGACAATGTTACCAGCGGGAACAATTGTTTCGTTATCAACAGTATCAAAATGAAAATGTCCGCATCCGGCTGCAATATATATAATCTGAAAATCAACACGTCCTCTTGGGCGATAGGTTGGCATCTTTGGGTGCTCGGACAAACGATACATTCCGCAGCTACCGACAATCAGTGGTCGGCTTTTATCCTTAAAATCCATATGTGAATGGTTCAAATAACCGGTGTTCATGTACATAGGGCAGCACTCCTTTTCTGATTGATGGGATTATTGTATCATTTTGTGCATATTTTGTCTATTCTAGTTTATAGACATAAGAACTGGATTAAGGTAACATAAATTTAACAAAAGCGAGAAGGAAAAAAGCAGACAGTAAGGAGAAAATTGTTAGCAGGGTTACAAGCAACAAAAAAGTGTATAAACTGTATGAATGAAGGAGGGGTATTTATGATCGTGCCACGTTACTATGAGGACTTAAGCGTATTACATGACAATACGATGCTGGCAAGAGCCTATTACATGCCGGCTTCAAAGCGGATGGATGACTTGGTAGAGCACAGAGAGCTGTCAGACAGAATGCAGCTTTTGAATGGTACATGGAAGTTTCAGTATTTTGACAGTATTTATGATATGAAGGATGCTTTTTATGAGGATGGTTATTCGGTTGAGAGCTTTGACGAGATTGCAGTTCCGAGTGTATGGCAGATGGCAGGTTATGATACACATCAATACACAAATATCCGTTATCCATTTCCGTTTGATCCGCCATATGTGCCACAGGATATTCCATGTGGAGCTTATGTGCATACCTTTGACTATGCAAGGGATGATGCAGCACCAAAGGCATATCTTAACTTTGAAGGTGTGGATAGCTGCTTTTATGTATGGTTAAACGGCACCTATGTAGGTTACAGTCAGGTGAGCCACATGACCAGTGAGTTTGATGTGACAGACGTATTGCGGGAAGGAGAGAACCGGATTTCTGTGCTTGTGATGAAGTGGTGCGACGGTTCGTATCTTGAGGATCAGGACAAGTTCCGTATGAGTGGAATTTTTCGTGATGTTTATCTTTTAAAGCGTCCGGAAAAGGCAATTCGAGATTATCATATTACAACAGAATTGGATGCAGACATTGCAAAGATAGATCTTACAGTAAGCTTTCATGAACCGGTAGAGGTTCGGGTAAAGATCGAGGATAAGAATGGCGCAGTTGTTTCCGAGGGAGTGATTGACAAAAACGGTAAAGCTACTTTTGAGATTGTTGACTATAAGCTCTGGAATACAGAGAATCCTTATCTTTACACTATTATTTTTGAGACAGAGCAGGAGGTGATTGTAGATCATATAGCACTCCGCAAGATAGAAATCAAAGATCAGGTAATCTACTTAAACGGACAGAAGATCAAGTTTCGTGGTGTGAACCGCCATGATTCCGATCCAGTTACTGGCTTTACAATCAGCATGGAGCAAATCAAGATAGATCTTACCTTGATGAAGCAGCATAACTTCAATGCTATCCGTTCCAGCCATTATCCAAATGCACCATTTTTTTATGAAATGTGCGACCGCTATGGATTTATGGTGATCGACGAGGCAGATATTGAAGCACACGGACCATTTATGCTGTATCGAAAAGAGGATACGGATTACAACCGCTTTAAGCGTTGGAATGAGAAGATAGCAGATGATCCGGCATGGGAAGCTGCGATTGTTGATCGTGTGAAGCTGATGGTGGAGCGTGACAAGAACCGGTTCTGTATCGTGATGTGGTCTATGGGAAATGAAAGTGCTTATGGCTGCAATTTTGAGAAGGCACTGGCATGGACAAAGGAATTTGATCCGAAGCGGATCACGCAGTATGAGAGTGCCAGATACCGCAATTACGATGTAACCTATGATTACGAGAATCTGGACTTATACAGCCGTATGTATCCGGCGCTTACTGAGATAGAGGAATACCTGGAAAAGGATGGTAGCAAACCATTCCTTCTGGTGGAATACTGCCACAGTATGGGAAATGGTCCTGGAGATTTTGAAGATTATTTCCAGATGATACAGGCAGAGGATAAGATGTGCGGTGGTTTCGTGTGGGAGTGGTGCGATCATGCAATCGTCCATGGTGTAGCCGAAAATGGCAAGACGATATATGCCTATGGTGGCGATCATGGCGAAGTAATCCATGACAGCAACTTCTGTATGGATGGTCTGGTATATCCGGACAGAAGGATACACACCGGACTTTTGGAGTACAAGAATGTATACCGACCGGCAAGAGTAGTATCGTATGATGCAGCAAGTGGAGAATTAGTGCTTCACAACTATATGGATTTTGATGATCTGAAGGATTATGCAGAGATTACTTATGAGTTGTCACAGGATGGGCTTGTAATAGGGAAGGGGAAGCTTTCCGAAGTATCCATTTTACCGCATCGTGATGGAAGTACAACCTTAAAGCTTTCAATCCCTGAGAATGGAAAGGTATATCTGAAGCTGTTCTATAAGCTGAAGAAGGACATCCCGCTTCTTTCCAAGGCGTATGTTTTAGGTTTTGATGAGATAGATGTAAGCAGTAAGGGTGCAAAGAATCAGCAGGCATTAAGCTGGCTTACAAAGGAAGTACCGGATACCCGTATTCAGGTGCAGGAGAATGATACAGAGATCAACATAAAGGGACGAGAGTTTTCCTATATAATCAACAAACGGACAGCACTTTTTGACAGTTTAATATTTGCAGGCAGAGAATATCTGAAGAATCCGATGGAACTGAATATCTGGAGAGCGCCGACGGATAATGATATGTATATCAAGGCGGAGTGGAAGAAAGCACACTACAATGAAGCATATACAAGAGCATATAAGTCAGAGGTGATTCAAGGAAAGCACGGAGTGACTGTTGTAAGTCAGGCTTCGGTTGTAGCACCAACCGTGCAGAAGATTCTTGATGTGACACTCATATGGACGATTGACGCAGCCGGAAGAATTGGAGCTGATATCGCAGTGAAAAAGAATGATGAATTCCCTGATCTTCCAAGATTTGGTGTGAGGATGTTCTTAGATAAGAAACTTACAGATGCAGGGTTCTTCGGTATGGGACCGCAGGAAAGCTACCGGGACAAGCATAGAGCAGCAAGCCATGGATTGTATCGTCTTAAGGTTTCAGATATGCATGAAGATTATATTCGTCCACAGGAAAACGGAAGTCACTATGACTGTGATTATGTGGAGCTTGGCAACAGCCAGTATGGTATAACAGCTATAGCAGAAGAAGATGCATTTTCATTCAATGCCTCTTTCTATACGCAGGAGGAGTTGGAGAAAAAAGCACATAATTATGAACTTATAGAATCGGACAGTACGGTACTCTGTCTTGATTATGCACAGAATGGAATAGGCTCTAACAGTTGCGGACCAGACGTGTTAGATGCGTACAGATTTGATGATAGATTATTCCGGTTCCGGTTTACACTGGTTCCGTATGTGAAGGGATAATAATGTAACTCGTTGACACAGCATTTCCCTAAATATTGCCATATAAGTCCGGACATATGGTGATACTTGGGATACAAAAGAACAAAAGTAAAACATTTAGAATAATATAGCATCAGACTGTTCGACACATGAAATTCTAAACCTAATTAAGATGAGGAGTGATTCTATGGAAGAAAAAAAGTATTTAAAATGGTATAGCAAAGTCGGATACGGATCAGGGGATATAGCAGGAAATGTAGTATATGCATTTTTGACATCATTTGTGATGATTTATCTGACAGATTCTGTTGGACTCGCAGCAGGTATAGTGGGTACGCTGATAGCACTTTCTAAGCTGTTTGATGGATTTACAGACATATTCTTTGGTTCGATGATAGATAAGACGCACAGTAAGATGGGCAAGGCAAAGCCATGGATGCTTTATGGTTACATTGGTTGTGCAATTACGCTGGTATGTTGTTTTGCTGTTCCTACAAGCTGGGGAAATACAGCAAAATATGCATGGTTCTTTATTGCATATACATTGTTAAATGGAGTGTTCTATACAGCAAATAATATTGCATATTCCGCATTGACTTCTTTGATTACAAAGAACAGCAAAGAGCGTGTGCAGATGGGATCTTGTCGTTTTATTTTTGCATTTTCTACAAGTCTCTTGATTCAATCTGTAACCGTAAAATTTGTTGATTATTGTGGTGGGGATGCGGCAGCATGGAGAACTGTAGCAATTATCTATGCAATTATCGGTCTGATTGTAAATACAATCTCAGCACTCTCCGTAAAAGAACTTCCAGAGGAGGAGCTTAACGAGGGAGAAGTTAAGGGCGATGAAGAAAAGTATGGATTGGTTCAGGCATTTAAGCTGCTTGTAAAGAACAAGTATTATATGATGATCTGTGGAACTTATATTTTACAGCAGCTCTACAGTGCTATGATTGGTGCCGGTATCTACTATATGATATGGGTGCTGAAGAATAAAAAACTCTTTGGTCAGTTCGCCTGGGCTGTGAATATCCCACTTATTATAGCTCTTATCTTTACTCCGATACTCGTTGGTAAATGGAAGGGTATGTACAAGTTGAATCTTAGGGGATATATCATTGCCGTTATTGGTAGAGCGTTGGTTGTTGTAGCAGGATATATGGGAAGTGTTCCTTTTATGCTGGCATTTACAGCCCTTGCAGCCCTTGGACAGGGACCATGGCAGGGAGATATGAACGCAGTGATTGCATCTTGTTCAGAGTATACTTATCTGACACAGGGAAAGAGAATTGATGGAACTATGTATTCTTGTACATCACTTGGTGTAAAGATTGGTGGAGGAATTGGAACTGCAGTATGTGGCTGGTTATTAGAGCTTAGTGGTTATGTCGGAACAAATGCAACACAGCCGCAGTCAGCACTTGATATGATGCAGTTTATGTATTTATGGTTGCCATTGATACTTGATGTGTTAATTATGATTGTTCTTTCCAGAATGAACGTAGAAGCTGCAAATGAAAAATTAAAAGCTGAAAAGGGAATTAAGTCTGATGAAGTAACAGACGCAACAGAGTATTAGGGTTTATATGTAATGAAAAGCATTGTCTAATTGAACATCCGAGAAAGGCAATGCTTTTTGTGCAAGAAGGAGGTGTATATTTTGAAGGCGAACACAATAATAGAGATGATTAACGGGAGAATGTGTGATGATGTATTGACTGATATTTATGTGGACAAAGACAAACTTCCATATGAAAGAAAACGATATATAGAAGCCATTGAACAGTATATTACACGATTCGGCGATGATGATGTTTGGATATATAGTGCTCCGGGCAGAAGTGAGATTGGAGGAAATCATACGGATCATCAGCATGGGGAGGTTTTGGCTGCATCTATTAACCATGATGCTATCGCTGTTGCAAAAAAATTAGACGATCAAGTAGTCCGTATTGTATCGGACGGTTATAATAATCTGATTGCGATTCATTTGGATGACTTAGATAAGAAAGATAAAGAAGAAGGAAGCACCCAAGCATTGATTCGTGGCGTATTAGCAAAGACAAAAGAGAATGGGCATACAATCGGTGGATTTCAGGCATATATTACCAGCGATGTGCTGATTGGAGCAGGGTTATCTTCCTCGGCAGCATTTGAAACTCTGATTGGAACTATCTTATCCTACATGTACAATCAAGGCAATATATCAGCGATTGAGATTGCTATGATCGGACAGTACGCAGAGAATGTGTACTTTGGAAAACCATGTGGATTGATGGATCAGATGGCTTGCTCGGTTGGAAGTCTGGTGCATATCAATTTTGAGAATTCTCAAAAACCAGAGGTGGAGCGTGTTGAATTTGATCTTGATGTACATGGATACAGTTTATGTATTACAGATACCAAGGGTTCTCACGCAGATCTTACACCGGACTATGCAGCAATACCGATGGAGATGAAACAGGCGGCAGCATGTTTCGGTAAAGAAGTATTAGGAGAAGTATCAAAGAAAGAAATCCTTAGTAATTTATCTAAGATACGTGCAGAGGCAGGAGATAGGGCGGCACTTCGTGCTTTACACTTTATATGTGAGAATGAACGGGTACAAAAGGAAGTAGATGCTTTAAAGAAAGACAACTTTTCAGAGTTCCTTTTATTGGTAAAGAGATCGGGAGATTCATCCTTTAAGTATCTTCAAAACGTATTTACATGTCATGATGTCAGCCATCAGAATGTATCGGTAGCACTGGCGGTGAGTGAAATCCTATTGGAAGATAAAGGCGTATGCCGAGTGCACGGAGGTGGTTTCGCAGGAACAATTCAGGCGTTTGTTCCAAACGAGCTTGTGGAACATTACAAGACTGGGATGGAAGAAGTGTTTGGAAGCGGAGCTTGCGATGTGTTGAAGATTCGTAAGTATGGTGGCATTAAGGTAATTTAGGATTACGATGGATTGGAGAAATGTGTGATGATTAATCATTTGATTAACGAACTGGTAAATTATGGATTGAAAAACGGTCTGATTGATCTTGCAGATGAGGTCTATGTAACAAATTCATTGTTGGAGTTGTTTGGATTAAATGACTATGTGGCATCAGAAGAAGATGTAGAGCCGAGAAAACTTCAACTGATCTTAGAGGATATGATTGCATATGCTATTGCAAATGGAGTCATGAAAGATGATACGATTGCGCAGAGAGATCTCTTTGATACAAAAGTTATGGGAGTTTTGACACCAGCTCCGTCAACTGTTCGCAGAAAATTTGCCGAAAAATATGAAAATTCACCTAAACATGCAACTCAGTTTTATTATCAGTTCAGCCAGATAACAAATTACATCCGTGTAGATCGTATTGAGAAGGATGAAAAGTGGACGACAGAAACAGATTTTGGAACGATGGATATAACTATAAATCTGTCAAAGCCAGAGAAAGATCCTAGAGATATTATAAAGGCGGGAATGACAAAGAAGTCTGGATATCCTGCATGTTTGCTTTGTCGGGAAAATGAGGGCTATGCAGGACATATTATGCATCCTGCAAGACAGAATCATAGAATTATTCCACTTACATTGTGTGAGGAAGATTATTACCTGCAATATTCACCGTATGTTTATTACAATGAGCATTGTATTATTTTTAATTATAATCATATACCAATGGTGATTAACAAGGCAACATTTGGTAAGCTGTTGGATTTCGTAAGGCAGTTTCCGCATTATACATTAGGCTCAAATGCAGATTTGCCAATTGTAGGAGGATCAATTTTAAGCCATGATCATTTTCAGGGTGGGGGCTATGTATTTGCAATGGCAAAGGCACCATATGAATCTGAAGTTGTTTTGGACGGATATCCCAATGTACATGCCGGAATCGTGAAATGGCCGATGTCTGTGATACGATTGCAAGGAAGAGAGATAAATGAGCTTGTGGATGCGGCGAATCATATTTTAGAAAAGTGGAGAGGCTATTCGGATCCGGAGGCATATATATTTAGCGAGACAGACGGCGTTCCGCATAATACCATCACACCAATAGCAAGAAAGCGTGGAGACCTGTATGAGCTTGATCTTGTGCTTAGAAACAATATTACCACAGAGGAGTGCCCGATGGGACTTTATCATCCGCACGCACAGTATCATCATATAAAGAAAGAAAATATTGGTCTGATTGAGGTTATGGGACTTGCGGTGCTACCAGCGAGATTGAAAAAAGAAATGTCAGACTTGGAGCGGGCAATCTTGAGTGGAGAAGATCTAAGGCAGAATGAAGCTATGGCTTCTCACGCAGACTGGGCAGAGGAATGGATTCCTAAGTATGACATTACGTCGGAGAATATTCATTCTATCGTGCAAAAGGAAATCGGAATTGTCTTTACAAAGGTTTTAGAGGATGCAGGCGTTTATAAAAGGACACCAGATGGAATTGCAGCATTCAATAGATTTATTGATGATTTATAAAAAGAACCATTTCATTTTTGCGAAATGGTCTACAAACTAGGTATTCAGTTTTAACAAAGCAGTCCTTTTAGTATTTTATGCATGATATACATGTTCAAAGTAATCAGCGTAGAATACTAAAAGGTTGTTCATATAATTCTTAAACTTGTTCATTTGGAAGTCCTCCTTTCCTTATTTACAAGCTGATTATAGAATGAATACAATGAGATTGCTTGCCAAATCGAAAGAAAAAGTAGACAAATCTTGCAAAGAGGAGCGTAACCAATGCATTTATCATTTATTGATACAAAAGAAGAAATATTAACTTTAAAAAGAAAATCGAAGCATGTCGCTCCGCATTTACATAATGCATTGGAGATTGTATGTGTGACAAATGGAACACTGGAGCTTGGAGTTGGTCAAGAGTTATATCACATGGAAAAGGGAGATATCGGCTTTGTATTTCCGGATATTATCCATCATTATCAGATTTTCTCGCCGGGAGTGAATAAGGCAGTTTACATTATTTCTCCATCGTTTGCGATTGGAAAATATGCTGAAATTATACAGACGATGGCACCGGATTACCCTATTATAAAGGCAGAGATGGTGGAGCCAGAAGTATACCGGGCAATTAATGCCATCTTAGATACAGATCACATGGATATAGCAGTTATACAGGCATATCTGCAGATTGTGATTGCAAGATGCATTGGAAAGCTGAAACTGGTCGAGAAAGGAGATGTGGGAAGTAAAGATCTTGTCTATCAGGCAGTATCGTACGTGTCTGGTAATTTTAGAAAGAATTTCTCGCTAGATGATATGGCAAGAGATTTGGGAGTGAGCAAGTATGTTTTATCACGAACATTCTCCAAAACATTCCATCGTAATTTCAATCAATATCTGAATGATGCAAGACTAAATTATGCTTGCTATCGTTTGGAAAATACCAGTGATGCCATTACAAATATATGCTATGATAGCGGATTTGAAAGTCAGAGAACATTCAATCGGGTATTTAAGGAACGATACAAAGTTACACCAAGCGAATACCGAAATACAAGCCATACAGATATATTATCGTAATTATCAAACATGGAGGCAGAGAAAGGATGCAACGTGAAGCGAAAAAACAGATGCAGGAAACAGGCATCGGCACAAAATCGCAGCAGGCATTGAAATTACAGCAGGAACAGAATAAACAGGAGCGTAAAGTGAGGAGCCGTGAGAAAAAAGAAGCGGACGAACTGCGAATGTTTGAACTGAAACAGCAAAATTGTGGTTATAGATGGGTTTTATAAATGATAATAGAATATAATGGTTAAATGTTGTTTATAGAATTGAAATCTTTATATGATATGATGTATAATAATTTTATATCAAAACAATTGTTTTGAGGAGGCCAGCTATGAAAAAGATTGTTATTATGATGCTGTTAATAATGAATGGATTGAAAAAATGAAACCAGTTATCAAAGCTATATTTTATTAAAATTATAAAAATGCATTAAGAGGTGATATATTATGACTATAGCAGAGACAATAAAGCAGCTCAGAGAGAAAGAAAATGACAATTTATAATTGAGTTTTAATTTATAAAAAGTGTTCTGATTCGGGCACTTTTTATAAAATTTTAAGTAGCCAGTACAATTATTAGATGTTAATATATTACTAAGTAACCCGAAACTGATATTTAAGAGCGAAGGGAGATTTTATTGAATGCTGGATTATTAAGGACACAATTTAGTTACCAGAATACAGTGGTAAGAGAGAAGATGAAGGAAAAGACAAAGGAGTCTGTTAGTGCGGTAGTACCGATAATGCTTATAGTGTTGCTTCTTGGCTTCACAATAGCACCTCTTTCACCTAGTATACTGGTTGAATTCATTGTTGGAGCCGTGCTGGTTATTATTGGCATGGTGTTTTTTTCTTTAGGGGCAGAATTGTCCATGACGCCAATGGGTGAAAGAGTTGGTGGAAGCATGTTAAGGACTAAGAAATTATGGATGATTATAGCGATTGGATTTATCCTTGGAGTTATAATTACAGTTTCTGAGCCGGATTTGCAGGTGCTTGCAGGTCAGGTGGCGGCAGTACCTAACATGGTGCTTATATTATCGGTAGCAGTGGGAGTAGGTGTATTTCTTGTTGCTGCACTTTTAAGAATACTTTTTGGAATACCGTTAGCACCGCTTCTGCTAGTGTTTTATGCAATTGTTTTTGCACTTGCGATGTTTGTTCCTAAAGGCTTTCTTGCAGTTGCATTTGATTCAGGGGGAGTAACAACCGGTCCGATGACTGTACCATTTATAATGGCACTTGGTGTAGGTATTTCTTCTATCCGAAACGATAAACATGCTGGCAATGATAGTTTTGGCCTTGTATCATTATGTTCAATCGGTCCAATACTTGCAGTTCTTATTCTTGGAATGGTTTATAGTACAGAGGGTAATTTTACAACAACAGCAATTACTGAAGTGAGCGATTCTGTGGAGCTTGGTAAGCTGTTCCTGTATGAGATACCGAAATATCTGAAAGAGATAGCATTGTCACTTCTTCCAATAGTTGTATTTTTTGGAGTGTTTCAGATATTTGCACCTAAGATGAATAAGCAGGCGCTTATGAAGATATGTGTTGGACTTGTGTATACATATATTGGACTTGTACTTTTTCTTACAGGTGCTAATGTTGGATTTATTCCAGCAGGTAATTATCTTGGTTCGGTACTAGCTTCATTATCATTTAGATGGATTATCGTTCCTATTGGCATGATAATAGGATATTTCATTGTTAAGGCAGAACCTGCTGTATATGTGCTTATGCACCAGGTAGAGGAACTGACATCAGGAAGCATATCAGGCAAATCAATGCAGATAAGTCTTTCTGTAGGTGTTGCAGTATCTGTTGGCCTTTCAATGATAAGAGTGCTGACAGGCATCTCAATATTATATTTTCTTATTCCGGGTTATGGAATAGCACTGATACTTACGCTTTTTGTTCCTAAGATATTCACTGCCATAGCATTTGACTCCGGAGGAGTTGCGTCAGGTCCGATGACAGCTACATTTTTACTGCCATTGGCACAGGGAGCATGTCTTGCAGTTGGTGGTAATATTGTAACAGATGCATTCGGTGTTGTTGCCATGGTTGCCATGACACCTCTTATAACTTTGCAGATACTTGGTGTTATATACAGAATCAAGGACAGCAGGAGAGCAGATGTGCCACAGACCGTTACACCGGTTGTGGATATGTTTGCAGAGCTTTCAGATGATGCGATTGTTGAATTATAGAGGTGATGGATATGAGTGAAGTATATGTAATGGTAACAATATGCAGCAGAAAAAATATGCCGCGTTTCGTTGATTGCTATAAGGATTATAATGTTGAAGCAGCTAATATATCGTTAGGCAGGGGAACAGCATCAAGTGATGTACTTGATTTACTGGGACTTGAGGATGACGAGAAGGGTATCCATATGTCACTTGTTACAGAGGATACATGGAAGAATGTTAAGAAGGGGCTTCAGAGTAAGTTAAGAATAGATGTGCCAGGAACCGGAATCGCATTTATAGTGCCGCTAAGCAGTATTGGTGGCAAGAGAGAGCTGGGATTCTTAATTGACGGGCAGGAATATAAGAAAGGAGATGAGAGCACATTGAAGGATACTAAACATGAACTTATTGTTGCAATAGCTAATTATGGATATAATACACAGGTGATGAGAGCAGCGGAAGAAGGCGGTGCAACAGGTGGAACGGTGCTTCATGGAAAGGGCGTTGGAATGAAACGGGCAGAGCAGTTCCTTGGAGTTTCGCTTGTTTCAGAGAAGGAAGTAATTCTTATTGTTGCAAAGTCATCACAGAAAAATGCTATTATGCGTGCTATAATGGACAAAGCCGGCGTAGACAGCAAGGCAGGAACTATTGTGTTCTCACTTCCTGTTACAAGTACGGCAGGACTGCGTATTCTTGAGGATTCGCAGGATGAAGAGGTTAATGATGAAAACAATAATTGATTACCAGAATGATGAAAGAGAAAAGGTTCTGCTTGATGTAAGAGACAAGCAGGAATTCGAGAAGGAAACATATCCTGGAGCAAGAAATTGGTACTGGGAGGAACTGATTAAGGTGCTTGAAGAAACACCTGAGGAATTCACACAGCAGTTTGATAAGAGTGTTCCTATATATCTTCTGTGCTATACGGGTCTGCACAGTGATGATCTGGCAGATATTCTTGAAGAAATGGGTTATGAGGTCTATAGTCTGTATGGCGGCTGGGGCGCTTATATGAAGTGGAAGTTCGAGAATTATGTCAAGGAAGCACAGGCAGAGAATGAGCTTTCAGGTGAAGAAAGAGTTAAGGAAATAGAGCGGAGCATAGTCAAGAAGTTCAGAAAGCCTATATGGAGAAAGTTCACACAGGCACTTAATGAATACGACCTTATACAGGATGGAGATAAGATTGCAGTCTGTATATCAGGCGGTAAGGACTCAATGCTTATGGCGAAGCTTTTTCAGGAGCTTAAGAGGCATGGAAAGAATAATTTTGAACTTGTATTCCTGGTTATGAATCCGGGATACAATGATATTAATTACCAGGTTATTCTTAATAATGCAAAGATTCTTGATATTCCTATAACCGTGTTCAAATCAGAGATATTCGATACGGTTGCAGATATAGAGGAGTCTCCATGTTATCTGTGTGCCCGAATGAGAAGAGGATATCTGTATAGCAAGGCTAAAGAACTGGGTTGCAATAAGATTGCGTTAGGTCATCATTATGATGATGTTATAGAGACGATTCTTATGGGAATGTTATATGGTGCACAGATTCAGACTATGATGCCAAAGCTTCACAGCACTAATTTTGAGGGCATGGAGCTTATAAGACCGCTTTACCTTATAAGAGAAGCAGATATAATACATTGGAGAGATTATAATAATCTTGCATTTATACAGTGTGCATGCAGGCTTACAGAGAGCTGTGCTTCATGTGGTGGAACAGAAAAGGGTTCTAAGAGAGGCGAGATTAAGCAGCTTATCAAAGACCTGACTAAGGTAAGCCCTTACATTGAGAAGAATATTTTCAGAAGTGTTGAAAATGTTAATCTTGATACAGTTATTGCGTATAAGCAGTACGGTGTTAAGCATAATTTCCTTGAAAGATATGAGGAAATGGGAAGACTCAACGGTGCGTCAGGCAGCCAGACAGCAGATAATAAGGAGATGGAATAAATATGTCATCACAATATAATTGCGATTACTGCAATAACCTTGTATATGACGAGGAGATTGAAGGATATGTATGTGATGTTGATATGGACGAGGACGATTACGCAAGACTTTTAAGTTCTTCATATAAGCAGTGTCCATATTATCAGAGCAATGACGAATATAAGATAGTACGTCATCAGATGTA
>ERZ780177.2552-NODE-2552-length-14877-cov-6.322359_pt1 | contig 14877 bp, 8 predicted proteins | sample MGYA00510973_ERZ780177 | MGnify/ENA primary metagenome ERZ780177 (study PRJEB29588, sample SAMEA2144396) | human gut metagenome | biome: human gut; feature: human-associated habitat; material: faeces | place: Denmark | collected 2008/2010 ...
CAGCTGCCAATAAAAGTAAGCAGCAAAATTATTTCCTGAAAACTCAAGCGTTCACCTCCCTCATAATTTGGAGGCGACAATCAAGAGCAAATTATATCAGAAGGGGAGAGGACTGTCAAAATAAGCTCTCCAATTCCTCAATGGCGGTTTGTTGGTACAATACCGAGGTATGAAACGACCGCAATATGTGTTTTCCGCCCGAACCTCAATGAACCGCAACACCGCCGCGCGTGGGCGTTGCTGCAGCAGATGCCGCCAGCCAAACGCAAAGAGTTTCTGGTACAGAGCATCCTTACGGCAGAACAGACAAATAGGCTGGAGAAAAGCATCCGCAAGGTGGTGCGGGAAGAGCTGCAGGCAGTCAACATAACCAACGCAGTTCCCAGCTCACCGCCAGACGATGCGATTCCGACTGCAGCGATTTCTTTTTTGGATTCACTTTAGGGGGTGGTTCCAATGCGCTGATTATGGGACAAGGGGATAAAAATGGTGCCGCAACATGGACTTTTCATACAAATCGTGGTATACTGATTTCAAACTATCTGCACAGCAAATTGAAATATAGGAGAACAGCGATATGTATGATTATCTGGTAGTCGGCTCCGGCCTGTACGGCGCTATCTTTGCGCATGAGGCAAAGGCACACGGCAAGAGCGTGCTGGTGATTGATAAGCGCCCCAACATTGCGGGCAATATCTACACCGAGAACATCGAGGGTATCAACGTCCACAAGTACGGCGCACATATCTTCCATACCAACAACAAAAAAGTCTGGAATTATATCACCCAGTTTGCGGAGTTCAACCGCTTTACCAACTCGCCGGTTGCCAACTACAAGGGCGAGCTCTACTCGCTGCCCTTCAATATGTATACTTTTAATAAGATGTGGGGTGTGGTCACGCCGGAGGAAGCTGCCGCCAAAATTGAGGAGCAGCGCAAAGAAATCACCGGCGAGCCGAAGAACTTGGAAGAACAGGCCATCTCCCTTGTGGGCCGCGACATCTATGAGAAGCTCATCAAGGGCTACACCGAGAAGCAGTGGGGCCGCGATTGCAAGGATCTGCCCGCCTTCATCATCAAGCGATTGCCTGTGCGCCTGACCTTTGACAACAACTATTTCAACGCGCTGTATCAGGGCATCCCCATCGGCGGCTACACCAAGATGATTGCCAACCTGTTGGACGGCATTGAAGTGCGCCTGAACACTGACTATCTGGAAAACAAGGCTGCACTGGATGCACTGGCTGACAAGGTGGTCTACACCGGCCCCATTGACGCTTACTTTGATTATAAGCTGGGCACGCTGGAGTACCGCTCTGTCCGCTTTGAGAACGAGCTCCTCGACAAGCCCAGCTTTCAGGGCAATGCTGCGGTCAACTACACCGACCGCGAGACGCCGTGGACCCGTATCATCGAGCACAAGTGGTTCGAGTTCGGCAAGGACGAGAACGGCAACGACCTGCCCAAGACCATCATCAGCCGCGAGTACTCCTCCGAGTGGAAGCCCGGCGATGAGCCGTACTATCCGGTCAACGATGCCAAGAACGGCGCCTTGTACGCTGAATACAAGAAGCTGGCCGAGGTCGAGCCGAAGGTTATCTTCGGCGGCCGTCTGGGCGAGTACAAATACTACGATATGGATCAGGTTATCGCCGCCGTGCTTGACCGCTGTGAGGCAGAGCTGGCATGATCCGCGTTGCAATCGTCGAGGACGAGGCAGCGGTCCGCGAACAGCTGGCAGGCTATGTGCAGCGCTGCACACGGCAGTATGGCACGCTGTTTGAGGTGACGATGTTCACCGATGGACTGGAAATTCTGGAAGAATACCGGCCTGTCTATGACATTATTTTTTTGGATGTGGAGATGCCGCAGCTGGACGGTATGGAGACGGCCCGCCGTATCCGCGCTATGGACAGCGAGGTGCAGCTGATTTTCATTACCAATATGGCGCAGTACGCCATCAAGGGATACGCGGTGGGGGCGCTGGACTATGTGCTCAAGCCGGTGCCGTACTTTGCGTTCTCGCAGCAGCTGCAAAAGGCCGTTGGCCAGCTGACCCGGCGGGCGCGGCAGTATCTGGCCGTGCCGGTGGACGGCGGTATGCGCCGCGTGGACGCCGCCGAGGTCTACTACATCGAGAGCGATGGCCACCGCATCAACTTCTATACGGAAAACGGAGATTTTTCCGCCCCCGGCACCCTGAAAACGTGGGAGGAAAAGCTGGAAAACAGCGCCTTCGTCCGCTGCAACAGCGGCTATCTGGTCAATCTGGCGCACGTGTCCGGCGTGCAGCAGAACACGGTGCAGGTTGGCCCGCATGAGCTGCAGATCAGCCGCCCCAAGCGCAAGGCGTTTCTGGCCGCGCTGGCGGATTATATCGGGGGTGGAGGCGCATGATTCTGCCGGATATTCCGCGGCTTTACACCGCGTTGGCGGAAATTCTGGGCGCGGTGCTCTACGCGCAAGCCGCGCCGTCCCGCACCGCAAAGCCGGTGTACTGGGGCATTACGGCGGGCTGCGGCGCACTGCTGGCGGCGATGGATAACGTCCTGCACCGCCAGTATGAGCAATACAAGCAGAGCAAAGAGAACATCCGCCTGATTAACCGCCGCTACCATGAGCTGAAAATGCAGATTGCGGCCATTCGTGCCGAGCGCGACAAGGTCAAGCAGGACGCCGCACTGGCCGAGATGGAAGGCGACATCCACCGCTATGAGGCCGAGAACAAGACCGGCAACCCGGTGCTGGACACCCTGCTTACCGCCAAAAGTATGTACTGCCAGCAGCACGGCATCAACCTGACCTGCGTGGCAGACGGCGCGCTGCTGAATTTTTTGACAACTGGGGAGATATGCACCATCGTCGGCACGGCGCTGGACAATGCCACCGAGAGTGTGCTGACCGAGCAGGACCCCGAAAAGCGGCTGATTCGCGTGGCCGTCTACGCCCAGAACGGCTTTGTGATGCTGCGGTTTGAAAACTACTGCGCCCAGCCGGTGGAGCTGGGGCCGGACGGTCTGCCGCGCCAGAGCAGCCACGGCGGCTATGACCTAAAAAGCGTCCGCGCCGCCGCCGAGACCCACGGCGGCACCGTGACCCTGCACTGGGAGAACGAGTGGTTCACCCTGCGGGTACTGCTGCCGCAAAAGAATGAACTGTGAAAAAACTCCGGAGATAGCTCCGGAGTTTTTTTGATGGCGCAGATTGCACAAACAGGCAAGACGGAAAACTAGCAAAATGACCAATAAAAATTGACATACTCCGACGGAATCGACAGATTGTGAAGCAAAACCGACAATTTATGTATTTTTTGCGTTTTTTCTGTAAAAAAACGCTATAATAAAGAAGCAAAATTCGGCGAGGCCGAAAAAGAAGGAGAAAAAAGTATGAAAACGTTCCTCTGCGTTGTGCGGCGGGTATTGGCGGTTCTGCTGGCGCTTATCTTTGCGCTGCTGGGGGCTGCCTGCCTGATTGCCATTCCGCTGTCCAACAACTATTCGGCTATGATCAGTATGGCCGTAGCAATGCCGACCACCGCCAAAAGCGGCGGCAGCAATCCGCAGTATTTCACCAGTGACTATTCCTCCGCCGCGGCGGTGCAGGAGGCTTCGGCCCAGCTCTGCCGCGAAATTGAGCAGGAGGGTATGGTTCTTCTGCGAAATAATGGAGATGCTCTACCGCTGGCCAAGGGCGCAAGCGTGACCCTTCTGGGCGAAAGCGCAGCCGACCTTGTCTATGGCGGCGCAGGCGCGGGCAGCGTGGACACCTCCACTGCGCCCAACCTGCGGCAGGCGATGGAGGCCGCAGGCTTTACCGTCAACCCGGTGCTGTGGGACTTCTACACCACCGGCGCAGGTGCCTCCTATAAAAAGGAAGTGCCCAGCATTACCGGGCAGGGCCGCTTTGCAGCCAACGAGGCCCCGCAGAGCGCCTACACGCAGGCTGAATTTGACAGCATGGCGCAGTACAATGATGCTGCAATCGTGGTGATTGGCCGCAGCGGCAGTGAAAGCGTGGATTTGCCGACAGAGTACCTCTCCTTCACACAGGAGGAGCGCAACCTGATTCAGATGGCAACCGAACGCTTTGACAAGGTGATTCTGCTGCTGAACGTGACCAACCCCATCAATATGACGGAGCTCAGCCGATACGACATTGACGCTGTGCTTTGGGTGGGCGCACTGGGGCAGGAGGGTGCCTATGCCATCGGCGAAGCACTGAACGGCACGGTGAACCCCAGCGGCCACTTGGTGGACACCTGGGCGGCTGACGCATCCTCTGCCCCGGCCGCTGCGAATCTGGGCGACTACACCATCACAAACAGCGATGTGTTTGCCGGCAACAAGTATATTGTCTACGCCGAGGGCGTCTACGTCGGCTACCGCTACTATGAGACCCGCTATGAGGATGCCGTTCTGGCACAAGGCAATGCGGGGGATTTTGACTACGATGCACAGGTGGTGTACCCCTTCGGCTACGGCCTGAGCTATACGGACTTCAGCTGGTCGGATTACAAGATGACCGAAACGGCGGACGGCTTTGCGCTGAACGTTACCGTCACGAACACCGGCAAGGCCGCGGGCAAAGAGGTTGTGCAGGCGTATCTGCAGAACCCGTATACGGAATATGACCGTGCCAACCGCATTGAAAAACCGGCGGTGGAGCTGGTCGGCTTTGCCAAGACGGATATCCTGCAGCCCGGCGAAAGCCAGACCGTCCAGATCGATGTGGACAAGAGCGCCCTGAAGGTCTTTGACGCCTACGGCGCGGGCACCTACATTCTGGAGGCAGGGGACTACTACCTGACGGCTGCCTCCAACGCCCACGAGGCTGCCAAGAACATTCTGGCCGCCAAGGGCGCAGAGGTGGACGGCAATGCGGCGATGACCGCGCTCTATAATCAGGCGCAGACCGATACCAGAACCTTTGCAACGGCGGAAACTGGTGCAGCCGTCACCGCGCAGCTTGCCGATGGAGACATTGCAACCTATGACGCTGACTTTACCTATCTGAGCCGCAGCGACTGGAGCGGCACCTGGCCGACCACCTACCAGAATGGCAGCTGGGAGGCCCCGGAAGCCGTGCTGACTGCGCTGGAAATTACCCGCCCGGAGGATGAAAGCGCCGAAATGCCGGCCTTTGATGAGGCGGGCAACTTGAAGCTGTGCGACCTGATTGGCGCGGACTATGACGATGCCCGCTGGGAAACGCTGCTGAGCCAGATGAGCAAGAAGGACACCTACAATCTGATTCGCCATGCAGGCTATGGTACGATGGCGGTCGAGAGCATCGGCGCGCCCGGCACGGTACATAAGGATGGCCCCGCAGGCATTTCCAGCACCCTGGCGGGCGGCAATCTGCACTGCATGGCGTATGAGCCTGCGGTGGTGCTGGCTTCGACCTACAATGTGGAGCTGGCGTCCCGCCGTGGCAAGCTGGTGGGCGAGGACAGCCTCTCCAGCGGGGTGCAGGTCTGGTATGCCCCGGCTATGAACATCCACCGTGCAGCCAACAGCGGCCGTAACTTTGAGTATTATGCCGAGGACCCGCTGCTCTCCGGCGTGTTCGGCGCAGCGGAGACTGCCGCCTTCCAGAGCAAGGGCGGCATTGTCACCATCAAGCATTTCGCCTTCAATGACCAGGAGACCAACCGTATCGGCGGTGCGATGTTCGTCAATGAACAGGCCGCCCGCCAGCTGTACCTGAAGCCCTTTGAGATGAGCGTTGTGGACGGCGGCGCTGTGGGTATTATGAGTGGTATGAACCGCATCGGCTGCCGCTGGATTGGCGGCCATGAAGGTATTATGACCAACATCCTGCGCGGTGAGTGGGGCTACAAGGGCTTTGTCATTACTGACCAGACCTCCTTCAACAGCTTTGATTACTGCGACATCCGCGAGGGTCTGGCTGCGGGCAATGACCTGTGGCTGAACACGGCCTACAATATGTGGGCGCTCAATGACAGCGAGCTGACCGCAACGGTTATGCAGAACGCCCGCACGGCCGCGCACCGCTATCTGTATGCGGTGGCCAACTCCAACGCAATGAATGGCGTGGATGCCGATACCACGGTCAAGAACATCATCCCGGCATGGCAGTATACCTACGTGGCGTTGGTGGTCTTTGTGGCGGTGATGTGGTTCTTCGGCTTCAAGGCGGTGCGTGCGCTGTGGGCCAGCAAGCGCTATCTTGCCAAGAAGGCAGAGCGCAAGGCCAAGCGCGCCGCAAAGAAGGCTGCCAAGGCCAACAAAGCGTAAAAACAGCAACTTGCACAACACAAACCTATAAAACTTAGCCAAAATGCGCAGGAAAACGCCTGCGCATTTTGGCTTTTTTGCAAGTTATGCTTCAAAAACAACAGATTGTGCAAAAAAGCAACTTTTCCGGAAAAAATGATTATAATAGAATCTGCAACGAAAGGACACTGATTGCGCAGTGCCTTAGAATGCAAGGAGGAAAAAGCAAATGCAAAAGAAAAAACTGACCCCGCTGCAAATCGTGGGCCATGTACTGCACACCGCTATTCTGGGCGTTCTGGCAGTTGTCATGGCGGTTCTGCTGTTTGCGGCCAACGTAATCCTGCCCGGGTATGCCCGCATGGTCAATGCCATGCTGGGCTACAAGAAGTCGTGGGATAACAGCAAGGTGCAGACGGATGGCCTGAACCTTGACTACAACACGTCTGATTACACGGCAGACAATATCGGCGCTGCGGAAGCCGACCTGACCGACCGCATCAACAGCGAGGGCGTTGTCCTGCTGAAAAATGACGGCGGCCTGCCCCTGGCAGAGGGTACGACCGTCAGCCTGTTCTCTGCCAACAGCAACCAGAATGCAGGTGCCGGTTTGATGGGCGGCGGCACTCCGCTGAACACGGCACTTGCCTCCCACGGGTTGAATGTGAATGAGACACTATGGAACTTCTACAGCGCGGGTGCCGGTGCAGGCTACGGTCTGGCCAGCGGCTCCATCAGCTTCGGCGATGCCGAGGACTTCCGCATCAATGAGTGCCCGCTGTCCGTTCTGCAGGGCGAGAGCGGCCTGCTGGACAGCGTGCAGGGCACGACCCCGGTCTATGTGCTGAAGCGTGTGGCAGGCGAGGGCCGCGATATGCCGCGCTCCATGTACAACCACGCAGACACGCAGGAGGATAAGGTTCGCAGCTATCTGGAGCCGGACACCACCGAGCGTGAAATCCTGCAATACCTGAACGACAACTATGATAATACCGTGCTGATTATCAACTCTAACGCAGCGCTGGAGCTGGACTGGCTGGCAGACTATCCCAACATCAAGTCTGTGCTGTATGCCCCCACGATTGGTGCCAGCATGGCAGACATTCTGACCGGCAAGGTCAGCCCCAGCGGCCGCACGGTGGACACCTTTGCCGCCGATGCCTCCGCATCCCCGGCCGCACAGAACTTTGGCGACTATGCCTACTATGATGAGAACGGCAATATCACCAAGTACAACTATGTCACCTACGAGGAAGGCATCTACGTCGGCTATCGCTACTATGAAACCCGCTACGAGGACACCGTTCTCGGCCAGGGCAACGCGGGCGATTACGACTATGCCAAGGAGGTCATCTATCCCTTCGGCTACGGCCTGAGCTACACCAGCTTTGACTGGAGTGACTTCAAGGCTGATTGGAGCGGCGATACCTGCACCGCACAGGTTACGGTGACGAACACCGGCGACGTTTCCGGCAAGGACGTTGTGGAGGTGTATGTGCAGAGCCCCTACACCGACTATGACAAGACAAACGGCGTGGAGAAGCCCGCCGTGGAGCTGGTTGGCTACGGCAAAACCGCAGAGCTTGCCCCCGGCGCCAGTGAGACCGTGAGCGTCACGTTCACCAAGGATCAGCTCAAGGCGTATGACGCCAACGGCGCAAAGACGTACATTCTGGATGCAGGGGATTACTACATCACCGCAGCCAAGGACGCCCATGAGGCTGTCAACAATGTGCTGGCTGCCAAGGGCAAGACCGCAGCCGATGGCATGACAGCGGACGGCGATGCCGCCTTCACGGCTGTGTACACCCCCGCCAATACCGAGACCGATACCACGACCTACGCAACGGACAGCCGCACGGGCGCGGCCATCACCAACCAGTTGGACGCTGCCAAGGGCGATGCTGTTTACCTGACCCGCAGCGACTGGACCGGGACCTTCCCCAAGCCGGACGGCGAGCCCAGTGACGTCATCAGCACCTGGGGCAACGAAATCAACGGCACCGATGCAGACGGCAACCCGGCTTCCTATCAGTACAAAAAGACTGCGGATGCTGCGCTGGTGGCGCAGCTGGATTCTGCAGATTCCGGCAACCCGACGGTAGGGGACACCTACAGCGATACCATTACCTACGGCGCCAAGAATGGTCTGAGCCTGATTGACCTGCGCGGCAAGAGCTATGACGACCCGATGTGGAATGACCTGCTCGACCAGCTGACGGCAGAGGACTACTATAACATCATTACCTGCTCCGGCTACGGCGTGCCGGCCATCGACAGCGTCGGCAAGCCCTTTGTGATTGATGCAGATACTGCCAGCGGCCTGATTTACGGCGGTACCGGCGCTATGTTCCCCAATATGATGACGCTGGCACAGACCTGGAACCAGGACCTGGCACTGGAATACGGCACGATGATTGGCAATGAGGCGGTTATCGGCGGCTGCGACGGCTGGTATGCGCCCTCTATGAACATTCACCGCACGCCGTTCAGCGGCCGTAACGGCGAGTATTATTCCGAAGATCCGTTCCTGTCCGGCACGGTAGCCTCCAAGGAGGTATATGGTGCTGCCACCAAGGGGCTGTATGCCTACATCAAGCATTTCGCCTTCAATGACCAGGAAAACCACCGCGGCGACCGTGAAGGCCAGTACGGCGCAGCAACCTGGCTGAATGAGCAGTCTGCCCGCGAAATTTACCTGAAGCCCTTCGAGATGTGCATGAAGCTGGACGATATCACGCTAAACTATGTCGAGAAGCAGGCGGACGGCAGCTATCAGAACGCAGAAACCACGATTCCTGCAGCTATGGGCGTTATGACGGCCTTCAACCGCATCGGTGCAACCTGGACCGGCGGCAGCTATGCGCTGATTACCGGCATCCTGCGCACCGAGTGGGGCTTCAACGGCGCAGTCATCACCGATAACGCGAACACGGGCGTATTTATGCTCGGCCAGCAGATGATTGAGGCAGGCGCCGATATGAAGCTGACCTATGATACGTCCGCGGCCCGCTGGGATAATTACGACGCCAACGACCCGGAAACCTACCATTACGCCCGTGAGGCACTGCACCATGTGCTGTACACCACGGCCAACACCAAGGCAATGAACCACGCTATGCCGGGCAGCGTCTACAAGGACGGCCCGCAGATTGCCACGGTTGTGCGCACGGTGGTCAACATCCTCTGCACGCTGCTGCTGGTGTTCTTTGCCTACCGCATCTTCCGCGTCTGGAAGCCGAGCAAGCGTAAGCTGGCAAAACTGGAAGCCAAGGCTGCTGCCAAGGCCAACAAAGCGTAAAAACAGCAACTTGCACAATACAAACCTATAAAACTTAGCCAAAATGCGCAGGAAAACGCCTGTGCATTTTGGCTTTTTTGCAAGTTATGCTTCAAAAACAACAGATTATGCAAAAAATGAGTCATTGGCGCATTTCTCTGCTACAATAGAATCAACACAAAAGCATGGTACCGGCTTGTAAGTGTTATGAGAGGAAAAAGCAAGTAAGAGGAGAAAGAAGCAAATGACAAAGCAACCTAAGGTTCGCAAGCCGCATCCCATATTGCATGGGATTGGGCTGGTGCTGTCCGTGATTCTGTTGGTCGCAGTTCTGGTAGGCACCTATTTCCTGTCCACATTGGCAACCGTGATTGACAGCTTTTTCGGCGCGCCAAGCGGTCACTATTCTGACGCAGAAATTGCAGACACCAAAGTAAAGGCCGAGGCACTCGCCGCCGATGTGGAGGTCGAGGGCACGGTTCTGGTGCAGAACAACGAAAACACCTTGCCGCTGGCCGCCGACACCAAAAAGGTCAACGTGTTCGGCTGGGCCTCCACCGCCTGGCTGGGCGGCGGCTCCGGCTCCGGCGGCGTGAACGCCGTCAACACCGATCTGCTGGCCGCCCTGACCGCTTACGGCATTGAGTACAACACCGAGCTGACCGATATGTACAAGGACTTCCAGCCCGGGCGTGAATACGCCAAAACGCTGAAGAGCCGTCCCGAGCAATCCGGCCGCCTGTACGAGCCTGACATCAGCAACACCACCTACTACACCCAGTCGATGCTCGACAACGCCAAGAACTTCTCCGATACGGCCATCGTCGTGATTGGCCGTCTGGCAGGCGAGAGCAACGACGCCACCAAGCAGCAGTACAAGCGCACTGAAAAAGGCGGCGACATTGTGGTGGACGACACCCGCACGATGCTGGAGCTGACCACCGAGGAAGAAAATCTGCTGACCTACGTCGGTGCCAACTACGCCCATGTGGTAGTGCTCATCAACTCCACCAACGTTATGGAGCTGGGCCAGATCGAGACCATCCCCGGCGTGGATGCCTGCCTGATTGCCGGTTTGTCCGGCTCCGAGGGCGCAACCGCCATCCCCGCCGTGCTGTGGGGCGACAAAGAACCCAGCGGTCGCACCGCTGACACCTGGGCGTATGATCTGACCACAGCCGCCAGTTATGCCAACGCCGGTATGGAGGGCGTGGGCGCTTACGCCGATGCCGAGGGTCTGTACCCGGCGGACGGCACCGTCAGCGGCAACCTCGATACCTACGATGCCTATGAGCAGGTCTCCTATGTAGATTACGCCGAGGGCATTTACATCGGCTACAAATGGTACGAGACCGCTGACGCCGAGGGCTACTGGGACGGTGTTTCCAACGAGCACGGCACCGGCTATGACGCCGTTGTGCAGTATCCCTTCGGCTACGGCCTGAGCTACACCAGCTTTGATTGGAAGGTGACCGATGCCTCCGCCAACGGTGCCACCCTGACGAAGGACGGCGATGTGACCGTGAAGGTCACCGTCACCAACACCGGCGACCGCGCCGGCAAGGATGTTGTGCAGCTCTACTACACCGCACCCTATATTGCAGGCGAGATTGAAAAGTCCAGCGTGGAGCTGGGCGCGTTCGCCAAGACGAAGGAGTTGCAGCCCGGCGAGAGCGAGGAGGTTACCCTGACCGTTCCCGTCTCCGATATGGCCAGCTATGACGCCTATGACGCCAACCACAACGGTTTTACCGGCTATGAGCTGGACGCAGGCGATTACATCTTTACCGTGCGCCACGATGCCCACGATGTGGACGATGACGCCGCCGCAACCATTACCTGCAACCTGCCTGCCAACGTCCAGTATGCAGAGGACACCGTCACCGGCAACCCGGTTTCCAACAAGTTCACCGGCAGCGATGCCATTGACGGCGTCAGCTTGGACGGCAGCGACTCCAACCAGAACATCACCTACATGACCCGCGCTGACTTTGTGGGCACCTTCCCCAAGACCAACACCCCCAGCCGCGCTATGACCGACAACGTCAAGGCACTGAACCTTTACACCGCTGACATGGCAGACGGCTACATCAATGAGGCCGACGAGGCCATCACCACCGGCGCAAAGAATGGTCTGAAGATTGAGGACAACGGCAAGACCACCGACCTCGGCTTCCAGCTGGGCGCTGACTTCAATGACCCGCAGTGGGATGCGCTGCTCGATGAGCTGACCGTGGATGAGATGGAAAATATGTACATCAACGCCTACGGCGGTCTGGCCGAGCTCAAGAGCGTCGGCAAGATCAAGAGCAAGGACGCTGACGGCCCCTCCCAGATTGGCGGCTTCACCGGTATGGGCGCTGGCACCGGCTTCCCGAGCTCCAGCACGCTGGCCCAGACGTGGAACGGCGAACTGGCCCAGGAGGAGGGCCGCACCATCGGCACGCAGGCTTTGCAGAACGGCTATACCGGCTGGTATGCGCCTGCCACCAATATGCACCGCAGCCCCTTCAACGGCCGTAACTACGAGTATTATTCCGAGGACAGCCTGCTGTCCGGCGTCATCTGCGGCAACACCGTGCAGGGCGCCAATGACGCTGGTGTCTACACCTACGTCAAGCACTTTATCTGCAATGACGGTGAAAGCGGCATCTACCGTGATTCTGTCTACACGTGGATGACCGAGCAGGCTCTGCGTGAGATCTATCTGCGTCCCTTCCAGATGCTGGTCGAGGACTATGACGCTGTCGGCCTGATGAGCAGCTACAACCGTATCGGCGCTGTTTGGGCTGGCGGCAGCGAGGCGCTGCTGACCGGCATCCTGCGTGACGAGTGGGGCTTTGACGGCGCTGTGATTACCGACTACTGCGACCATCACAGCTATATGAACGGTGACCAAGCCCTGCGCGCAGGCGGCAGCCTGTGGATGGCGGGCTTCACCGGCGGCGAGATGGCCTATGAGACCGGCTCCAACAGCTATATGCAGGCTTTGCGCCGCGCCACCAAGGAGACGCTGTATATGTACCTGCATGTCCGTGTGACCAACCAGGCTTATGCTGACAGCATCGGCGATACCAGCGTTGTTCGCCACAACTTCACGACTTCTGTGTTCGGCTGGCGTCACCTTGTCGCCCTGATCGACATTGTGGCTGTTCTGCTCTTCGCACTGGCTGTCCGCGGCGTCGTCATTGACGTCAAGCTGCGCAAGGCGGCCAAGGCTGAAAAGAAAAACTAACCCCATGTGAGCAATGCGGGCACACCTGCGTGTGCGCCCACACTGTTATGTGTAAGGAGTGACTACCCCATGAAACACACAGATATTATAACCAAACTAAACCTTGAACAAAAATGCGCTCTGCTGTCCGGTGATACCGTGTTCACGACGCGGGGCTACAAAAACGCGGGCGTGCCGCCCATCACCCTGTCCGACGGCCCCAACGGCGTGCGCAAGCAGGCCGGGGCGGCGGATCACCTGGGGCTGAACCCCAGCGTGCCGGCCACCTGCTTCCCCACAGCCGCCACCGTGGCGTGCAGCTGGGATCCGGCGCTGGGCGAGGAAATCGTAATGGACAGGTGCGAATTCATAGACGGCCTTTCCACAATAGCCTACGACCTGCATAAAAGCATCACGGGGGGCAGGGAGAGGCTGGAGATAGTGTACGAGCCGGACATAGACCCGGAGGACCCGGAGGGCATTTACGGCGCCATGCTGAAGGCGCTGGACAGGAGCAGGGCGGAGGATCTCCGCCGGGGCTTTACCACCGCAGGCCCCCACCGGGACGATATAGGCATAGCCCTGTCCGGCATAGACGTGCGCACCTTCGGCTCCCAGGGCCAGAAGCGCACCGCGGCGCTGTCACTTAAGCTTTCGGAGCTCGCCTTTATAAGAGAGATAAAGGAGGAAGCCCCGGTGCTCATACTGGACGACGTGCTCTCTGAGCTGGACGAGGGCCGGCAGCAGCTTTTGATGGAAAGCATGAAGGACTGCCAGTGCTTTCTGACCTGCACCAGCCTTGAGGGCTTAAAGCGGGCGGGCCTGGGAAATATGAAGGTGTTCCGCTGCAAGGGCGGCGAGATGCTGCCGGAGTGACAGGCAAAGCCGGGAAAAAACCCGCAGGGGGCGGTCTTTAGCCACTTCTGCGAAATGGAGGAATATATGTATCTGCATATAGGCGGGGATAAGGTAGTGGACGATGAGGAAATACTCCTTATATTGCCCCGTGAAACAGTAATGCATTCATACGACAACCGCCGCTTCATGGAGACCGCCATAGGCTCCGGCCGCGTGGACGACGTATCCGGCGGCGAGCGGGACACATACATAATCACCGCCGTCCCCGAGGGAATAAGGGTATACGCCTCGGCGGTAGGGGCAGCTACAATAGCTAAGAGATAATTTACAGAAGGGCATAAACCATGGAACAGAACAACCACACAAACTACAACGCAAACGAAATACAGGTCCTTGAGGGATTGGAGGCGGTAAAGCGCCGCCCCGGCATGTATATAGGTTCTACGGACGTGCGGGGACTGCACCATCTGGTCAAAGAGCTGGTGGATAACGCCATAGACGAGGCGATGGGCGGCTACTGCACCCATATAGAGGTAACAATACACCCCGACAATTCCGTATCCGTCCGGGATAACGGCCGCGGCATACCCGTGGGCTACCATGAGAAGATGCACAAGTCCGCGCTGGAGGTGGCACTTACCGTGCTGCACGCGGGGGGCAAGTTCGGCGGCAGCGGCTATAAGGTATCCGGCGGACTTCACGGCGTGGGCCTTTCCGTGGTAAACGCCCTTTCAAGCAGGCTCACCGCCGAGGTGCGGCGGGACGGCATAATATACCGCCAGGAATACGTAAACGGCGACCCGGTGACGGGAGTAGAGCAGGTGGGCACATACGGCGATGACACGGGCTCCGGCACTACCATAACCTTCCTCGCCAACGACCAGATATTCGACACCCTTGATTACAACTACGATACCCTGCGGGGGCGCATGAGGGAGCTTGCGTTTTTGAACAAGGGCGTTGCCATTACGGTGACTGACCAGCGCACAGACCCCGTACAGAGCAAAAAATACTGCTATGAGGGCGGCATAATCTCCTTCGTGGAACACCTGAACAAGAGCAAGGACGTGCTCCATGAGGACGTTATGTACTTCGAGGGCAGTAAGGACGATCCCGCCAAGCAGCAGGTGGCCTCCGTTGAGGTGGCCATGCAGTACAACACCGACTACAACGAGAGCGTGTTTACATTTGCCAACAACATAAACACCGCAGAGGGCGGCACCCACCTTCAGGGCTTCCGCAGCGCCCTTGCCCGCAGCATAAACGACTACGCCCGCAAGTATAAGCTG
>ERZ780177.2557-NODE-2557-length-14855-cov-2.914662_pt1 | contig 14855 bp, 11 predicted proteins | sample MGYA00510973_ERZ780177 | MGnify/ENA primary metagenome ERZ780177 (study PRJEB29588, sample SAMEA2144396) | human gut metagenome | biome: human gut; feature: human-associated habitat; material: faeces | place: Denmark | collected 2008/2010 ...
TTTATTAAAACTAACAATTCTTTCCTTTGGATTTCTATATTTTTTTTCATAAGATGATACCCAAACTTCTATACTATGTAAAAATATTAACTGCTCATCACTTTTTATAATCATCTCTAATAAAATAGTCGGGCATGTACATACAAATCTATACAGTCCAATTTGTTTATACAACTTAACCCAAAAAGATATATCTGCTAGTGGAGCATTATTCGATAAATAGTCATACGTATATATTCCACATATTAAGCCTGCTGGTATTGTTGCATCAAAATATTCCATGTATGATCTAATATAACACTCTGTTATCAATGTATTTACTGCATCTTGATCTCTTTCTGAAACACCCTGTTTTTGATATACCGGATCAAACAAATGATGTGTAATAGCCATTTTCCCACGTTCCTCAATAACCTCCTGTAAATAAGGGATATTACTTTTTTCTTCAATCAAATTATACACTTGCAATTTATCCAGCATTTCATTGGCTATGTATATTGTTGTATTCTCTTTCTTAGGCACAAACATAACACCACTCTCAGCTAATACATGCCATAAGTTATTAAAATAATTTGGAAAAAGAGAAGCCTTTCCTTTATACTGCTCCTGCTTGGCACTAACCATCTTTATAATGCTGTCATATGTAATTGCTATAACAAATTTACCTTCAACAAAAAAATTATAAAATTCTTCAAATATTGCATATGCTTCATTCTCATCAATTCTTAGAAGCATATGCGTTATTTCCTTCTCTCCCTCATTAAGCTTTTTATCCGTTTTTCTTTCAGAGCCATCTTCAGATGACATATAATTAGGTGAGTGATTAAATTTACATGACTTAAATATTATTTTTGCATAATCAATATCATCTTTCTGATACATTGTTATGCTTTCAATGTCCATTGCTTTGTTAGCCTTAGTATCCTTAATAACCCTATCCTTACCTCCAAGACCATTAATATACACTAATAATCTTTTAAACAAATCCTTATCAAATGTTCTCTCATCCGTATCAATTTCAGTAAAATCCATGAAATAATATCCTATTCTTCTCGTTGGCACACTCATATTATATTTCTCCTTATTCATGTATATTTAAGAAATCATCTTTAGTTAATCTTACCACACTACTTTCTGCCTGTAACCTGCCAGAGTTGTCATATTTTGAAATCACCCCAAAAAATATTCATTTTCTTTCCCTCCTTGCGCTCCAAATATTATTTTATATGATACTGCATTCCCCAAAATAATACCATCCTTCCATCAAAGAAAGGGTGGTATCAATCTAACAACTATTTTCTGAACTTCCAGAAGTTTTACCAATCAAAATACCTTCGCCGTGGTTCACACTCGCATGTGAAACTCCAGTGTTATTTATTTTACACCTATATTCGTTTCAAAAATATCTCTTAGAACCGGGAGCATTGCTTCCTGCTCTCTAACATAAGTCTGATAGCTGAATATAGTTTCAGGAGCATCCTGGTCATTTGCATTTCCTGCACAGACAAATCCATGTCCCTCGATTCCTATGTATGTTGTAATCTGATGCAGCTTTCCATTTTCGTTCTTGTTTATTACATTCATAAGAGGCAGACCATTTCCAATGTCATACATATCAATTTTTTTGTGCGTATTTTTTCATACCACATCTTACCCTCTTTTATTAATGCCAATATATCCTTATAGGAAAGCGTATTCTTGATCACAGCCTCCATCTTTTTGTAAAGTAGCAGGAAACCGTCACCCTCCCAGAGCAGTGCCTTAAGCCGGTCACACTGTTTGCCGCGGAACAGATAAAGAGCACTCTGCTGCGGCTCCATATGAAGCCGATGGAGTTAACTCAATCTTGACAGCTCCTGCCTGCAGTGCGCCTGTCCTCTCACGGCTTTTGGAATTTCCGTACATCCATTCTTACGAATACGCTTTACCCAGTTATAAAAAGTACCGGGACGAATGTTGTTCTGCAGACACCATACATAATCCATAAAACCACCTATGTGCATTTACATCAAAGGCAACATTTTTTCTCATTTTGTATTCTAAAAAATTATTTAAGTTTTAACTTTTGATAAATATTCTTTAAAACAATATGGCGATAGAACTTTTATTTCATCATAATAGAAATTCTCACTCTTATCACTTGACTTAACATCAATTAACCTTTTCAATGACTTTCTCATCTTTACAAATGCATTATCATCAGTATCTTTCTTTGCCAGTTCCAGTAACGTATCTTCCATGTCATCTAACGGTTCATCTATTACAACACAATATATAATTGGCACATAAAGTGTTTCCTCCTGCCTCAAAACAGCTGAGCTTATCTTCTTTTTCAAAGTCATATAACTCTCAATTGCTTTCAATCTAACTGAATCGTATAGCTCATTTCTTACATAATTTCTGTTTATTAATAATAATTTTCCATACTCATCACATATTTTTGAACCATCATATGGACACTTAAGAAGATTTCTATTCAATTTTTTCACTGAAAATTTGCTTTTAAATCCTGTCTTAAATTCAACAAGCATCAGGCATTTAGGTGTTACCGCCACTGCATCCGCTGATGAAGGCTTCTTTGATAATTCATTTTCATATAATTTTTCCGTAATCTTATCAAAATTATATGCCTCACGTTCGTCAACGACAAGGCTCACGCCCGCATCTGACTGTGAAAGCTTAGTTATCTTCTCCTTATATTGCGTAAAATTTTCATCTAAATAATGACATAAAGAACTTCTTACCATACAACTTCCTCGCTATAATATCTCATCCATATATACATACATATTTCTAAGTTGTTTAACATCAGTCAAATACTGTACAAAATCTCCATATATTTCATCTAGCGAATCATTAACACACTTATACTCTACAAAAGGTTCATGCTCTAAATACTCAGTCTTGTAAAAGTTACATTTTTCATCCATGCCATACTTTCTCATATATGCATCTATGGCAAGCATAAAATTAGAACTATGCGTAGTAAGCAATACATTACACCCAACTTCCTTTACAAGAATCATAATTATCTCTGCAAATGCATTCTGCCATTTAGGGTGCAGATGTGCCTCAGGCTCATCAAGAACCAACAACGTATCTTTATCAATCTCTCCACGCTCAAGTAATATTTTCATAATGGAAAATACTTTTGAACCGGTTGCTAAATTAGCTGCATTTAAATTGGTAGTTCCGTTCACATAGAAGCGCTCACCATCATTAACAATAAACTTTCCCGGAAGCACTGCATCAATCATATTTTTTACATGGCTGTATTGTTCATCAATTATTCCTTCTTCAAATACAGATTTTTTATTACTATTATTCAAAATGAACTTTAGCTTATTGTCATGCGTCAAAAATCTATCATTATTGACAAACGATTGATAATCCGGTTCACTATTATGTGCTTTTCTAAAGGCAGGTTCATCCAATATAAATGGATTATCAATAAAATATGCCTTTTTATAAGGACAATCATCTCCATATACACTATTTTTCGTTTCAATTACCCTATTATCATTAATCTCCAATCGAAAATGTACCTCTGTGTCCGACTCTGCATCAATATATGAAGTACATCCCTGAAGTACAGCCGGCTGAATCTGGTTATTAAATTCTATTGACAACGTATTATTTATAGAATCTTTAGCATACCTGATTAGTTCATGATCGGATTCAATAACTTCTAATGTCCTTTGAAGAGTAGAAATGGCATCTTCCTTATAAATATCAAACTTCTCAATAAAGCTGCTATTCCCATGCTTGAATCGAAGATATTTATTACTGATTATCTCATTATATGGTTCATCAGAAATATTAAAGCCCTCTAACGCCTCAATTAATTCTTCTAAATATATATTTATCTGATTTTTCTGAACTTTCTCCCTGACAGTTCCTGAAAAAAAAGTCCTCAACGTCTGATTATCAATTTTTTCATAATCATTTCGGAGCATAAAGTATGTCGGCAACATCTCATTTGTTTTTTGTATATTTTTTATTGCATACTCATATCTATCATTATCTGACTTGGCTTTTATATTATCAACTGCATCCACAAGTGAATATAATACTTTACCAACTGTTGTTTTTCCTGAATTATTCTGACCTGTAATAACGGTCAGTCCATTTATTTTTATTGTAGAATCTTTTATTACACCAATGTTTCTAAGTCTGATATTCATGTAATATATACCTTCTCCCTATACTCTATAAAATAACACCTTTTAAACTGCAAATATTTTATAGTTCAAATTACTTTCTGCCCATTTTCTTATCCAATAATTACAATTCAAAATATCTCCCATATTTTTCATGGTAACTATACCATTAATTATAGTATGATTCAATACAGCCAATGTTTATATTTATTTTAACCATTACCTGCAGTTTTATTTCGTGTTTCGTAAGTGCAAAATAATCCTACCTGAATATCTACACTATCAAGTTCTTCCTTTGCATCAAAAAATATTATCACTTTTAACTAACTGTATTGGAAGCTATTTATTAAAAGCAAGCCTCAACCTTAAACACTTATCCCAACTTTGTTGTACGTCTACACTTGGCAATATTGCATCCATCTTTTTCCAATCTTGATAATCCATTTCAGACTTTTCTAGCTTCTGATATATTTCGTTATAAACCAAATCCAGCATTGTATCAGAAACACTCCTTTTCTTCAACACTAATGGTAGTAAAAAAAATGCTGATTCATACTTATATATTTTCAAGATATAAGTCAGATTATTGTTAATAGCATTTATCCATTTATCAATCTCTCCACTCTCAGTAATATCATAGCTATTTATATTTTTCATGATTTCAACCAGTAAATCACCATCATTTATCTTTGGTAAAAACCGAATGCACTTTTCACGCTCTAGTGCTAAATGATGTCCCCATATTGCTGCTTGATACGGATACTTCATCCTTCCTTCTTTACAATATTCAAAGAGAAAATCAAGGTATCTGTCTCCAAATATTTCATAAATCTCATTACTAATATTTTCTTTCGTATTATCCAAAATACACATTAACACTTTATTAACTTGCACTATTTGGCTACACTTAACACAACTTAAAACTTGAAGCTGATAATTTTTGCTTTGTTTCCAAATATCATCGCACAACAAAAAACGAGAATCACTACTGATTAATACAATACAAATTTTGAGTTCCATATTAAATAAAGCATTTAGATCACTCGGTTTAAGCAATTCTATCATTTTGACCACAATAGCATTACCACACTCGTTCAATTCATTATGAATATATTTATTGAATGCTGTCCTTATCTTCTCTTTATCCTTTTCCAAGTATAATTTTTTTGCATTATTCTCAATCGAACTTTTTTTAAGTTTGTTTTTAGTGAAAAATCCTTTCATATTTTGCATCTCGAAAATCAATTGATCCATGATACTTGTTTTGTCAAAACACTGAAGCATCTCTTCATCAGATTCAACAAATAACAACTCCAAAGTTCTATTCTTAATTTTCTCTCCTTGCTCCAATTTAGTGGTTAACTCTATAAACTTTAATAAATCATAACTTTCCTTAAACTCTTTAACTGTATATAATAGCTTAGAAAAATCTTTAATAAACTCTCTTTCATAACAATTATATTTTTTGCAAAAGTTGTATATATCTTGTTGTCTGTTACTGGCCAACATTCTATTTATATATTTTACCCATAAAGGATATTCTTCTATAGAATTTTTACTCCTATATATCATAGAATCTTCAATATCCCATGATAACTTTTTTGCATTTCCTACATTAGTTATTTGATAAGAGAATACATCATTACAGATATATCTATTTCTAAATGAACATGTACAAACAGACAAATTCATCAATATCTTCGAGTGCAACTTTGGTAAAATTGATAATATGTCTTTTTCATACTCTTCTAATCTCGAATCCTCTATCAAAGCTTTTTTTTCCGAATAGAATAATGTATAAATTACGTAATCAGAATACAATAAATTTCTTTCTGTATCCTCAGATACTATTAAGGTTTTCTGGTACTTTTCACGCGATTCAGCCTCCCTATTAGGTCGCTGAAAAAGTGACTGTATATCAATTCGACCTGACATATAATCTAAATCTTCAAAACGAATAAGTAACATATGAGTCCAAACACAACCCGGACGTTCCATTTCATCTGCATACCACGTCTTTGCAAAAGCATAATATCCATCTTCCACTAATGGAAAACAACTTATATAATTTACAAATCTCCCACTTCCTGAAGCATCACTAAGAATTTCCACTTCCTTTTGTTGAATCAAATCTGTTTCTAAAGAAGTTGCTAATAATCTATGTCCATTTTCATATCCAAAAATAAGTTGTTCAACACAAATTGTATTCATAAAATCACTCCAATTACCTCAGCAAAGCTGTTAAATCATGTGAATTCCATTTATTATTTTCATCCACTACAATAATTCTTTCAATTGCATTTTCATAATTCAGTAGCTTTTCTTTCACTTCAGGAATAGTCACATCACCACCTTGCGCACTTATACCCCAAAATTCACAATCAAAAAACTCATTATTCGAGACTAAATACTGCCATACCAAAGGCAATTTTTCCTTCAACAATTCTTTTGGACAGGTATTATTGTATATATCCCAAGCAGAAATAATCACTTTTAATTTTGTTATTTTCTTTCTGACTGATTTAATATCTTGTAAAAGCATAACATATTGAACCTGTTCATGTATGTTTTTCTCTTGAAATGTAGCTTTTTCTTGGACTTCTTCTCTAAATTTGGGTTCAATATCATTTATCATCACATCTTTGGAAATAACATTAGGATTTATAAACAAAAAAATATTATCGCATTCCAAAATATCGTTATACATCACTTCAGACATCGTACGATACTGAATTACATTTTTAAATTCTTCACCAGACTGATCCGGCAGTTTTAAATCAATTTCATTTCCTTCCGTATCCTTTAAAAACAAAGTACAACTTTCATATTGTCCAATATTAGTTCTGTCCATTTTTTCGCATTTCGACCATGTATTAGATAATCCATTCAAATATGCTATATCTTCCACTTTATACATTTCAAATATGCTTGTACCTGGCATACTGTTTATTACTGTATAGGTTAATGCTCCTAAAAAGGTGGTTTTACCACTTTCGGGCAACCCAACTATATAGCTTTTCGTTGTCATACTACCCTTTTTCTCCATATCTGTTAAATTCATTTTGTAATTCTCTGATTTTGTGCTCTCTTATATTTCCTTTTATACTATCCATATCGAGCCATATTTTAAGCAACTCGAACAATGAAGTACTCGTACTATCACTTATAGAATTACCATTGAGTGCTTCGATTCTATAAAATCTAAAGATATACGCACCTTTTAAGTCACTAAATTTTTCACTAATATTATCTATAAAGGAATCTGCATTTCCATTACTTTTTTCACAGATAACATCATTTTTACTTATTACAATATCAATATTGTAGCCAGGACTATATAAATTCGATGACTTTAATGTTTGCAAGAAAGTTCTCAACTGCGATACTGCACCTTGTCTTCTAGATTTATCTAACAACGCTTCCCCATCAATAAACAAAACAATATTTTGGGTCAGATCTAAATTTTTCAAATCTTCTTCCATATTTGTCTTATTGGCCACACACCTATCAAATATCTCCCCTGAAATATCTGAAAATACAACTGAATAATTCTCTTGCTTATCTTTAAGATATAGTTGCAAGAAACAATGTCTTTCTTGTATATTGGTTCTTTCCATTTTTGCAGTAGAATTTCCAGATACAACTCTAAGATTATTTAAACGTTGCTCAAACCCTAGTAATGTTTCAGAACCAGCAAACAGCAATTCTTCATCTATGTTTTTCAAAAAACACTCATAGATCATGGATTCAAATGTAGTTTTTCCACTTCCAACTGGACCTAATACATATATAATTCGAGTATTCTTTTTTGCAGTTAACAAATATAAATCTTCATCATTTAATGCATCTCCCGACGGAAGCGTAAAGTTATTTGCATCCTCTATTACACTCTCTCCATTATTCTCCAACTCCTCTGTGGAATCAGCAAATATATCTTTTTCCATTTCGTCTGTATTTCCAGACGTAACATTATTTTGTGTATTCAAATTTCATCACCGCCTCAATCCATATATCCTAAACATTCTAAATATGTTTCATAAGCCATTTCAAGCACTGTATAATTAGGCTTGGTCTTTGAAAATTTCTTTAAAAATACATTCTTCCAACAGCCACTTCCATTTTCTGCTTTCTTTTTTAATGCATACAATACTGGTGTATCAATTTCTTCCGTATTGACAACTGATTCAATAACACTTTCATCTAGTTCTTCTATAAAACTATCAAATGTAAATTTATCTTTTTCAGAAGCAAATTCTAAAACTTTGCTCAATAACTGTTTAGCAGCGTATGGTCCGGGAAATATAGTCACTCTCTTTGCTAAGTCTGCACCGGCAAGAATTGCAGCCTGCTTGCAATCCATTTCAGAATACTTCTGTTCTAAAACATCCGCCGTTCCTGTCAAAAGCCACCACAACATCTGCGAATCTTCATGCAAAATCTTCATATTCAAAGTTTCAGTTTGACTCATACTACTAACAAATTTTGCAATCTCATTAACTTTTTTTACTACATTATTTAAATTATCAGCGACTTTTTCAGTATATTCTACCCCATCCTCTGTAACATTAAAATTTACAGTTTTCGCCAAAGCTGTTACCTTGTTTTCTTCTATACTAATATTTTCTCTAAGATCAATTCTGCGATTATCAAAATCCTCAATCATGGTATTATATACATCATCACAAATTGATTTATAACCTAAAAAATCATACATACTTGCATATACTTCTACTAAAGAAATAGTATCTTCCCACTCATTATGCAAAATCATTTCACATAACACTATTCCCGCCAACGCCTGTATTTCATTAGTCAAATCATCTGAAAAAGTGTTATCAGAATCTTTAAATGTATTTATAAACTTATCTAAAACATCCTTATTACACTTCCCCGTATAATATAATCTCACTAATTCTCTTGATATCTCAATTTGAGGCTCATCACATAAATAATTTTGAATACCAGCCTCTCTTAATGATATTATCTCATTAGTAACGGAAATCCCTGCACTTCTCATATTCTTAGCGACATCACATTTTACCATAATCAATACTCCTTATTCGTCAATTTTTGTAAAAAAATGTCTTGTAAATTATGAAAATCTATCTGACTTAATAATACATCTATTTCTTGTGTTACTTTATACTCTAACATTGGAAACTGCTTCAGTAGACTTTTCTGATCCCTATCCGATAAAATAGAAAACCGATACACAATCTCTTTTGTCATAACCGTAGTTCTTCTTATGTTATTTTCTTCAACACTAGGACTCTCTTCTTCAAGTTGTCCACCTTTATTAACAAGAGAGAGTTTACATAATTGATAATTACAATTATTTGCACACGATTCCGTATCTTCACCAAATCTTCCATACTTATCATCATACGCTCTTGGATATATCTTCACAAACAATTCGTTATTTTCAACCCATATCTGAATCCAATTATATTTAGGATACCAATCACCTCCACGTTCTGGTTGTAATGCTCCGGAACATATTCGTATTCTACATTCATTAGCATCAATACTCTGAATATGTTTATGCCCATATAATTGCAATTTGACTCTAGCATCCATTAAGGCCGAAAGTGAATTATCATTCCAATATTCGATTGGATGATGACACAATGATAAGTAAATTGCTTTCTCACGTACCTTCGGAATTTGTCCTCTATTTATACTCATTTTTCTTTCTGTACCATCTGAAAATTTATGTCCATTATCATCATAATGGTCTTTATGATTAGACGTCATTACAGAATTCATACCATAAATTATCAAATCATACCCATCATCCAAAGGTATTGCTGTACTCCAATTTGGACTATTAACCGTATAATTACAAGCCATTGGTTCAAAATACTTATTATACACTTCCAATGGTTTATATAATAATCCTTCCTCCAGACCAATTACTGGGTCCTTTTGAATTCTTCTAATTAATTTATCTAGATGGTCTGATGCTTTTACTGACGACAACTGATTCTGAATCAATTCAAGTGCATAAGAACTTTTTACAACCGTCTGATCCACATCGTGATTTCCAGCCACGCAATATATATCCTTTTTTTCCAAGTTAAATATTTTAGTTACATCATCTAAAAATTTACATGCTATATCATATTCTGCTGCCTTGCCGCTAAAGGCTAAATCGCCACATACAAGAATACCATTAACTTGATCCAGTTGCTTTTTTGCAAAAGTATTTAAGTCATTCAACATGGCCTGTCTCAATTCATCATCAATATCATATGGATCACCACTTGTTTTTGCAAAGTGAATATCCGAAATATGTATAAATGTCAAAATATTCTTTGAACCCATATAGCACTTCTCCTATTAATCATTCATTTCTTACACAAATCCACTTATAATTTATTTTATAACAAATCAACATTTATTTCCATAATATTCATACATTTTCTTGTCAAATATTCACAAAATATGTACATTTTAAGCATAAATGAGTATTCCGATGCAATAGTGCATCCTTTTCGGAAAAGCAGAGCATACCTTTTCGGAGTAGGGTGCAGCTTATCTATGGTTGACTGGCGAATCATGAGCGGTCACCTCCTTCGTAATAAGAGGTGCCTATGGTAATGCCGTACTTGGAGCTTTCTTTGTTTGCTGTACGAGCAGAAGCGGTTGTTAACGCAACTTTATCCTGACCATTTTTCAGAATGGTACTGATATTTTTAGGCTTGGGGCAGGGGTATAGCTAAGTGCTTTTGCACAGGTATTTTCAAGCCGCTCTGTACCATAACGGTCAGCAAGCTTCATTAGTGATGCACAGGATTTGTAACCCTGCTGTTCAACCTTATGCATATATAAAAAATGTTTTACTACAATGAACGTGGAATGACCAAGCGTTTGACCCCAGTCCAGAAAACTTTCTGTGTTGTATTCCAGAAATTCTCTGTGTTTTTCAGGCATGTGTTCCGGTATATAAACCGGTTCCGGATAATACGCCCTACGCACATGCGATGCAATACGATTGTTATGATAGAATACTTCGATACTATTTTCAGTAGTGCGAATGTCTACATCCAGTCCTCGTTGGTAATCACTGCCCGCTTGCAGTTATCGCATACTACTAAGGCAGGAACGCCGCAATAAAAGACCAGGGCATTGTTGTTGACCTGTATCCACTGGGGTTCTTTCGTAGAAATCATTCCTTCACCATAAATCATCTGGGAATAGGGAAGGACTGCAACAAACACAACAATGACAGACACTTCACCTGTCAGCCGGTCTGTCATTTCAAAGATCTTTCCTGCGAAATCTACCTCCATTGTCTGAGCAATGATTGGGGTAAAATGGGCTGTTTTCTCATTTTCATCGCACCACATGCTGTACCGCTCACAAAACTGTCGATAAGAATAATATTTCAGGGCATCGGTTTCACACTTTTTCTTGTAGCGGTTCCACTGATAAATCGGCGTCATGTTCTTTCTTGTGGCAAGCTGGGAATGAACTACTGAATAATCAGGGAGCTCAAAACTCTCATCACGATTTCCGGATACAGGGGCTTTACCATAAACCAATTCAGCAATACCATAGTTTGTGATTCCCTCCGGAGGAGGAAAACTTAAAGTTTCGCATTTTTTAAATGCGGTAAGAAAGTCATTGACTCCCGATTTGCTACAGCCCAACTATCTTGCGATCTCTGCACCGGACATGTTCAGGGCATAGCTTTTGATAATGATGTCTTTGTAATCAAGCATACCATTATCCTCCTTCGTAATGTGTTCACTGCCAGATAGCAGCTACTGCCATTATGATGGATAATTCGGGTAATTAAAAGTGGACTACGTCCGACCGCTCAGCTACGCATCGCGACCGTTTTGCTCCGCAAATCAGGTCGTTTAGCTTCGCAATATGCACTGTCTATACTTTTTCCATGTATCCCTCAACAAATAAATATATCCCTCCAACTTATTTTTTAAAAAATTCTCATTCTACAACCTATATCAGCTTATATTCTCTGAATACGATTTATTATACTGTATTTTATCATACATTGAATTGCCTGTAACCTGCCAGAGTTGTCATATTTTGAAATCACCCCAAAAAATATTCATTTTCTTTCCCTCCTTGCGCTCCAAATATTATTTTATATGATACTGCATTCCCCAAAATAATACCATCCTTCCATCAAAGAAAGGGTGGTATCAATCTAACAACTATGTTTCTTAACTTCCAGAAGTGTTTATGCTAATCTAAATTTAGGTCACATGGCTCATTGAAATCTAGGTCACTCCAGACTTTTATGTTATCCTTTATCTAGCAAAAGATAAAGGAGGCTGAAAGGAGTGATCACACTGATCATCAAACAACGTATCATCCTTGCCCATATAGATGGCATGAGCAACCGAGCCATTGCAAATCTTCTCCATCTCAGCAAGGACACCGTTAACAAGTATGTTAACGAGTATAATGAAAAACGCGAAGAATTACTTCGCATGAATCCGGATATGGATACCTCGGAAATCATACAGGCTTTTATTGAAAAGCCGACTTATGATTCCAGCAATCGGATTCCCTCTAAAGCTACGCCGGAGCTTTTAGAAGCTGTCAAGAAATGTCTTCAGCTAAACCGTGACAAGCGTCTCATGGGGATGCAAAAGCAGACCATGAAAAAGATCGATATCCACGACTATCTCAAAAAGCAGGGGTTTGATGTAAGTTATTCTACTGTAAAAAGAGCAACCCAGTACCTTGAAACCAAACACCAGGAAGCTTTCATACGGCAGGAATATATGCCCGGTGAGATCTGTGAGTTCGACTGGGGAACAGTCAAACTTGATATCGGGGATTCCGGTTACCAAAAGTATCAAATGGCTGTCTTTACCTCCGCATACGGAAATTTCAGATATGCCCGCCTGTATCTGACACAGGACACTGCCGCATTTCAGGAATCTCATGCAGATTTCTTTACTTACAGCCATGGTGCTTTTCAAACAATGGTCTACGACAACATGCGGGTTGCTGTCAGACGTTTTGTAGGGCTTACCGAAAAGGAGCCCACAACAGCACTCACAGAGCTGTCCATCTATTATGGTTTTAAATTTCGTTTTTGCAACATTTGCAGCGGAAACGAAAAGGGACATGTAGAACGCAGTGTCGGGTATGTACGACGTAAAGTTTTTGCAGGTCACGGATGCGATAAGTTTGATTCTCTGGCAGAAGCCAACAAGTTTCTGTTTCGTGAATGCATGAAGCTAAATGCAAAGGCTATCTACGATGGCTCTGTTCCGGCAGATACCTTTGAAACTGAAAAGGAGTTCCTGCTCCCGGCAATGCCGAAGTTTGAAAGCTGCATGAAGAGCAAAGGCAAAGTAGATAAGTATTCTACTGTCATGGTTTCCAGGAATCATTACTCCGTTCCGGATACCTATGTATCAAAGGAAGTGGATGTCCGCCTTTATACAGATAAAGTTATCATTTATCACGATGGAAACATTATAGCCAGACACGACCGGAATTTCGGGATCCAGCAATGGAAGATCGATATCTACCACTACTTAAGAACCCTGAAAAGAAAACCGGGTGCCCTGCATCAAAGCACTGCACTGCTTCAGTCGGACACCCAAATAAAAAACATTTACGAAAAGTATTATAGCAAAGATGTCAAAACTTTTCTAGAGGTTTTAGATGTCATATATGAATACGGTGTTGCCGCCGTCTCTGAAGCCTTAGGCAAGATTGAAAAAATCTCACCTTTTGATATGAGCGCGGATAAAATAGCACTCATATGTGCCAAAAAGGAAGAAGATGCAAAACAAACAAATATAAAAACTGACCGCTTAAGCGAGAAATCTAAAACAACGCTTTCGCAATACGACCGCCTTCGCAAAGTTCAGAACCAGTCAGAAAGGAAGGTGGTATAATGAAGGCAAAAATCCAACACGAGATCCAGGAGTACTGTAGTCTGCTAAAACTGAATGCAATCAGTGAGCATTTTGAAGAAGCAGTATCAAGCGCAACAGACTATGAAGGCTTTCTGCATCAGCTTCTTCGTATGGAAGTAGATGCTGAGGAACAGCGCGCAAAAGAACGCAAAATCAAGGCTGCCAAATTTCCATACCGGAAATATATCGAAGATCTTGAAATTGATCATCTCCCTGAAGGAATGCGAAAACGATTACCGGAATTATGTTCCCTTGATTTTATCAGAGAAGGGAAAAACATCATCATGACCGGTAATCCGGGAACCGGCAAAACACACACTGCCATTGGTCTTGGAATAAAGGCCTGTGAGCAGGGCTACCGCGTCTTGTACACAACCATTCCTTATCTGGTCACAGAATTAAAGGAAAGCAACAGCAAGCAAAAACTCCGCGCGTATCAAAAGCGTTTTGAAAAATACGACCTGATCATAGCGGATGAACTTGGATATATATCCTTCGACCGGGAAGGTGCTGATCTATTGTTTACAGTACTTTCCCTGAGGGCATCCCAGAAATCGACCATTATCACATCAAACCTCACCTTTGAACGGTGGGACGAGATATTTGGAGATGCTGCCATTACAAGTGCAATCGTTGACAGGCTTACATATAAGGCCTATCTGATTGATATGGAGGGCGATTCCTACAGACTTCGGGAAACACTTCGCAGCAACGGAACCGACTTCGAAACTGTAACTAAGTAGTAACTGCACCTGCGGAAGGAATGCGGCAGGTGCCAAACCAG
>ERZ780177.2564-NODE-2564-length-14826-cov-5.987205_pt1 | contig 14826 bp, 10 predicted proteins | sample MGYA00510973_ERZ780177 | MGnify/ENA primary metagenome ERZ780177 (study PRJEB29588, sample SAMEA2144396) | human gut metagenome | biome: human gut; feature: human-associated habitat; material: faeces | place: Denmark | collected 2008/2010 ...
GTTTTTTTCTTTTCCATCGTCTCAGTTCCTTCCTCTTTTGTGTATAGACTTACTATAACACATTGTTTGAGAAAAATCAAACGTTTGTTTTATTTCTTTTTCCCTCTGACAGCGCGGACAACGCCGCGCAAATCTTTCCGCAGAACAATATCCGTATATCCGTATTCCTGAAGAATCATAGATACGGCCATATGCTGTCCAAGGCCAAATTCAAAGCAGAGGTATCCGCCGTCTGCCAGCAGATGGGTAAAGTTTTCTACGACGGCGCGGTAAAACGCCAGCCCGTCTTTCCCGCCGTCCAGCGCAAGGGCAGGCTCGTATTCCTTTACGGACGGCTCCAGCCGCGCCATTTCTTCGCTCGTCACATACGGTGGATTGCAGACCAGCGCGTCAAGTGTGCCGACAAAACTAGGTCCTCGCTTCCGTGCATCCAGCCCGACCGCTGTCACACGGTTCATAAGCTTCAGCCGCTTGATGTTGCGCTTGGCAACCGCCAACGCGGGGCGCGAGATATCTGCAAGTGTCACATGGGCGTCAGGCAGCTGGTGTGCAATGGCGAGGCCGATACAGCCGCTGCCACAGCAAAGATCCAGTACACGCGGTTCTGTTCTGCCGCGCAGGACATCGAGCGCAAGATCAGTAACCGCCATGGTGTCATCGCGCGGGATGAGCACATCCGGCGTGACCTCCAGTGATATTCCATAGAAATCCCATTGTCCGAGGATATAAGGCAGCGGTTCATGTGCAAGCATGCGGTTTACATACCCATTCAACTTATCCTCGATCTGTTCGCTGGCGTATAAGTTCGAGTCTGCAAGCACGGCCGTCACGGATTTTCCAGAGGCAAATGCCAACAGTTCCCGTGCGGCCATGGAGGCATTCTCCCCTTCCGATGGCAGCAGCGTCCGGCGGGCCTGAAGATAGAGGTCGCCATACTTCTTTACCATCGGTCAGTACCAGCCTCGTCCGGAATGACGAGTTTCAGCGCCTCAATAGCAACTTCCAGCATGGAATCATCCGGCTCGTTGGTCGTAAAGTTTTGCAGCCACAGGCCCGGACGCGCCAGAAAGCGCGTCACCTTGTTGTCGTGCCCGCCGACGTAGCGGTTGAACTCATACGTCACGCCCACGATTGGAATGAGCAGCAGCAGATGCAGCGCCATGCGCACCCACATGTTGCGCCAGTTGACAAAGCTGAAGACAAGGCTCGAAACTAAAATCGACACGACCACGACCACAAAGAGAAAGCTCGTGCCGCAGCGCGGATGGTGGCGCGGCTGGATGCGGCAGTTTTCGACCGTCAGCGGCAGCCCCGCCTCGTAGCAGAAGATCGTCTTATGCTCCGCGCCGTGGTACTGGAACACGCGGTAGATGTCCTTCTGCTTGGAGCACAGGATCATGTAAGCGAAGAAGATCACGAGCTTGATGACGGATTCGACCAGATTGTGCACCGCCGCGCTCTTGATATACGGGTCGATAAAGCCGGCCAGAAACGTCGGCAGTAGGAAAAAGAGCAGGATCGTCAGCCCCAGCGACAGAAAGACCGCCAGCGCCGTGATGAATTTCTGCATTTTTTCGTTGCCGAGCTTTTTTTCAAGCCACTGGTCGAATTTGCTCGGCTCGGCGACGTCCTCGTCGGGGAAATAGTCCGCCGAAAACATCAGCGCCTTGACGCCCTTGACCATCGAATCGACGAACGTCACCGCGCCGCGGATGATGGGTAAGCCCAAAATGGGGTACTTGTCGCGCACGAGCGTCAGCTCCTCGACCTTTTCGACCAGCCCGTCCGGCGAGCGGACGACAATAGCCTGCTTGCCCGGACCGCGCATCAAAACTCCCTCGATCAACGCCTGTCCGCCGATGCTCGTGCGGAACTTGGACGCGGAAGCCTTGTTTTTTGCTTCTTCTGCCATGAATGGTTCTCCTTTTTCTATGCGATATCATACCACGGGTTTTGCAAGAATGCAACACCCGTTCTATTTTTCACGACATGGGCAGCGAGATCATCACGACCGCGCCGCCGCCCTCGGCGTTGGCGATGTCGAACGTGCCGCCGTGCAGGCGCACGATCTCGTCACACACGGCAAGGCCAATGCCGCTGCCGCGCGCCTTCGACGAGCCCTTGTAGAATTTCTGCTTGACGAACGGCAGCTCCTCCTCCGGGATGCCGGGGCCGTAGTCGCGCACGCGGATGACAAATTTTCCATCCTCGCACGCGGCGCTCACGTCGATGCGCTTTCCCGCGCCGCCGTGCTTGGCCGCGTTGTCGAGCACATTGCAGAAGACCTGCTTCATGCGCTCGCTGTCTGCCACGATCGGCGGCACATCCTCGTCAGGGCCCTTGTAGCTGACCTCGATGCCCTCCTGCCGGAAGAGCTCGAAATAGGTGTAGACTGCGTCCTCGAGCTCGCTGGCAAGATCGACGCTCTCCACGCGCAGCGTGAAGCGCCCGTCCTGCATCTTCGTGAATTCGAGCAGCTCCTCGACCATCGTCGTCAGGCGGCGGGACTCTTTCAAAATGATGCCGAGGCCGCGCTTCGTCTGGTCGATGTTCGCGCCCGGGTCAGCGGAGAGCGTCTCCGCCCAGCCGCTGATGGCGGTCAGCGGCGTTCGCAGCTCGTGCGAGACCGACGAGATAAATTCCTGCTGGATCTTCTCGGCCTGGCTGATCTTGAGTGACATGTCGTTGATGTTGTCGACCAGCTCGCCGAGCTCGTCGCGGTAGTGGTTCTCGATCATGATGCCGTAGCTGCCGCCCGAAATGCGGCGTGCCGCGTCGCTCACGACTGCGACGGGCTGGACGACGTTGTTGATAAAAATAGCATTCGACGCCGCAATCAGCGCCATGCACACGAGTGCCGCCGCCGAAGCGAGCAGCGACTCGACCAACACGCGATGCTGCGCCTCGCGCAGCGATGTCACGTACCGCAGCACGCCGACGACGCGGGAGTTAAAAAACAGCGGATACGACACCGCGAGGATATTCTCCCCCGTCTGCGGATCGCGGCCCTGAAACGACGCCATTTTACCGCCGATCGCGCTGTCAACGTCGCTCGTGCCGGGCAGCGTGCCCGCCGTCAGCCCGTAGGACGAGACCTGCACGCGTCCGTTCGTGTTGATGAACTGGAGCTCGATCGTGTCCTTTTCTTCAAACGTTTCGGCGGAGTACGACGCGAGGCGGTAATATTCGCTGTAGCTCTTCACGCCGTAGCCCGTGAAGGTCTCCGCCGCGATACGCGCGCGGCTCTCAAGGCCCGAGCGCATCGCATTGTAATAGTATTCCTGCACGCCCACGCTGAAAAGCGCCACCGCCAGCACCAGCAGCAGCAAGATCGGCAGCACCGCCGAAAACATCCACCGCTGACGAAGGCCACGGATGTGCAGCGCCGAAGCAAAGCCTTTTCGATTGTCCGGCATCGCTGCCCCTCCTTCGTTCGGTGCGCTCACACCGTCCATTTATAACCAAAGCCCCACACGGTGGAGATGTACTTCGGCTCCTGCGCGTCATCTTCGATCTTGAGGCGCAGGCGGCGGACATTCACGTCCACGATCTTGAGCTCGCCAAAGTAGCCCTTGCCCCACACGGCGTCGAGAATTTCCTCGCGCGCGAGCGCCTTGCCGCTGTTTTCCATAAAGAGCTTGACGATCGCGTACTCGATCTGCGTCAGCTTGACGCGCTCGCCGTTTTTTTCAAGCGTCCGGTTCGTCAGGTTCAGCAGAAACGGCGGCTGATACAACTCTCCGGTATGCGTGGCCGGCGTGTTTTCGCCCATGCGGCGCAGCAGCGCGTCCACGCGCGCGGTGAGCTCGGCGGGCGAAAACGGCTTTGTCACATAGTCGTCCGCGCCGGTCATCAGGCCCGTCACCTTGTCCATCTCCTGCGTGCGCGCCGTCAGCATGATGATGCCGACCTGCGCGTTCGACATGCGGATGCGGCGGCAGACTTCGAACCCGTCGATGTCCGGCAGCATGATGTCAAGCAGGCACAGCTTCGTGTCGGGATTTTCCTGCAATTTTTGAAGCGCCTCCTCGCCGCACTCAGCCTCCACGACCTCGTAGCCCGCACGCTGCAAATTGATGACAATAAAACTACGGATACTGGCTTCATCCTCCAGCACCAGCACTTTTTTCATATCGTTTCTCCTCTCAGTTGTCTCCCATCGTCCATTCCGCCGTGATGAGCGAGAAGCGCTCGCGCAGCGATTGCTCATCAAGCGTGATATTCCATGCATCGCCGATCCGTGCGGCGAATACCGCCTCCACCTGCTGCGTGAGCACAAAGCGGCTGCCGATGTTGGCAAGTCCCTCGCGCGCCTCGCCCGTCAGGGTGTAGACGGTGAGCAGTTTCTCTCTCAGTCCGCCCTCGCCCGCACGGTAGAAGGACACAGCGGTCTCGCCGCTGCCCGCGCTGCGCTCGACGGTCAGATGGTCCTTGTCCCACTCGTCCGGCAGCACAAGGCTCCAGCCGTCCGCCACATTGTGGAAGCAGCTCTGCACGTCCGTCACCGTGCCGTCGATGCTGTACTGCTCCCAGACAACGTAATACTGCAGCTCGCTCTCGCGGTCAAAGCGCTGCAAGGGACGCGTCTTCGGCGCTTCGGTCACGCCGTCGCTGTTTTCATCGCGCGGGAAAAGGCCGAGGAAAATTTCCTCCGCGGGTACCTGATTTGCGTCCGCGCCGAGGGCGATGTTCTGCAGCCGCCCGCTCTTGAGCGCCAGCACGTCCGTCACGGTCAGGTTGTCGCCCGTCACGCCCGTCACGAACAGCGCGTTCTCCCCGCCCGTCAGCGTGCCGGCCGTCAGGCGGCTCAGCTCCGCCACCGAGGCGGACAGGCGCAGCGAGGACTTCGCGTGCAGCGCGCCGTCATCCCAGTCGTAGTAATCGACGCGCGCCGTACTCTCTTCGTCGCTGCAAATAATTAAAAGTTCCTGCTTCCCGTCGCCGTTCATGTCGAGGTTCGCGTAACGGGAATAACCCGTCGTCAAAAGCGACTCCGACGTGCCGGGAAAGAGCGGATAGATGGCAAGCCCCTGCACATCCGAGCTGCTCTTGTAGCCGACCAGGATCTCCTTGAGCCCGTCGCCGTCCAGATCCGCGTAGTTCACGCTGTAGATCTGGCTCGATGTGCCCTCGATCACGGCGTAGCGCTCGTAGCTGTCGCCGTCGGCTTTGAAGATGTAGATCTTCATCGGCTTTTTGTCGCTCGCGCGGCGGAAGAAGGCCACCGCCTCTTCGCTGCCGTCACCATCGAGGTCGATCATCTGCACGCTCTGCAAATTGCTGCCCGACGTGGGCGCGGCATACTCCGCGCCGTTTGTGAGCAGCGCGTCGATCTGCGATTCGAGCGACTCATACTCGCCCGCGAGCTTCGGCAGGCGGTAGAGCGACGTCTCCGGCGTCGTGAACATGCAGCCCGAAAGCAGCAGTGAAAATAATCCGATCACCAGCATTTTCCCCGCGCGCTTCATTCTCTCCGCCTCCTTTTTTCATACAGATACCAATACAGAGTTATCATAGCACGCCGCCGCGCAAAAAGGTAGCCCCTTTTTGCGCATTTTCCGCAAAAAAGCAGCGTTCAATGTCCTATCTAAGCCTCATCAAAGCGAAAGATGCGCCTTTTTCGCCCACCGGGCGCAAAACAGCATTCTAAAAAGCACGCATTTTGTGCTCCCTGAGCACAAAACAGTGTCCTCGCACGCACTCCCCCGGCGCATTTCGCGCCCTGCGGGCGCGAAACAGCCCACCGCACCCAAGCGTCGCAGACTTTCGCGTCCGCAGACGCGAAATAATTTTGACCGTAAATCGCCGCGACATGCGCGTGGCGATTTACACTTCTCGCTCTGCGCGTGTCGCAGCCGCCCTGCGGGCGGCAAGGCACGAAGCAGAGTGCAATCCCCCTCTAAAATGAAAGGGAACGGCTTTGCCGTTCCCTTTCATTTTAGAATTTGTACAATACTGTCGCCACCTGTGCCCTCGTCATCGCGCCGTTGGGGCGGAAGCTGCCGTCGTTAAAGCCCGTGAGGATGCCCATCTCACTGAGCGTGCTCACGTACTCCGCCGCCCACGACTGGATTGCGCTGCTGTCGGTGAACTTGAGCGCGCCCTGGGCGTAGCCCTTTTCGGTCAGGCGACCGAGCATCGTCACCGCCTCCTGGCGGCTCACGTTGGCCGTGGGGTTGAAGTAGAGCTTGCCCGAGCCGTCGGAACTGCCCTTGATGATGCCGAGCGAGTACATCGCCTTCGCGCCGTTCAGCGCCCAGGATGCGATCTCATTCGTATCGGCAAACGGGAGCTGCACGGAGGAATAATCCTGCGAAGAACCTAAGTAACGCGCGAGCAGCACGGCAAATTCCTGACGGCTGATGTTCGTATCCGGCAGGAAGTTACCGTTCGAGCCGTTCGAAATGCCGCTGCGCTTGAGGTACGCCACCGCATCGTTCGCCCAGTGGTCCTGCATATCGGCAAAGGCCGGCGTCGCGCTCGACGTACCGGCGTTCACGCCCGCGCGGCTCAGGTTGCCGCTCGCGTCGCCCGCGACCACGCTCACGCGGTGCTGTGCGCCGTCCGCCGCGGGAAGCGTAATGCTCAGCGCGCCGCTGGACTGGTTATAGGTGTAGGACGTGTAGCTCTTGCCGTCGTAGGTCACGCGAATGGTCGGGATGGCCGCGCCGTCGATGTCATCTTTCACCGTGCCGGTCACAGTGTTGCTCGCCGCATTGTACTGGAGCGAGAGCTTCGGCGCGGTCGTATCGGTCAGGCCGCCGTAGGAGAGCACGAGCTGGTCAAGGTACACGGCGCTGATAAGCTCCGTGTCCGAAGAGACGATCATGCCCGTGATCGCGGTCGCCGCGCCGAGGTTCGCCGTCAGGAGCTTCCAGCCGGAGAAGTTGAGCGCTCCCAGGTTCACGCTGCCAGTATCCGCCACCAGCGCGAGCTGCGCTCCGCTATTGTCGCCGTAGACCCAGAAGTTGAGCTGGTCGTAATTTGAAGGAATGGCATAGTTGAGGCCGATGTAGGCGTTGCCCTCGCTGCCGGTCGCATAGTCAAGCCGTGCGGAGGCGTAGCCGTTGTGCACGCGGGTCATCTCACTGTTGTAGGAGAGCATCGCACGCGTGCCGGTCGCGGTCGCAAACGAGGTCTCAAAGCCGTCGAGCGTGCGCAGGGCGCGCGCCGTCACCGTCACAGGGATTGTGACCGAAACACGGCCGAGGCTTACCGTCACGCTGCCGCTGCCGATGCTGCCGGACGCCGCGAACACGCCGTTTTCGATCGTGCCGACATTGCCCTGCACGGTCCAGGTAAAGCCCTTGTTGTCGCCGAGCACCGGCAAATGGCGGTACATCGCCGAGGCGGTCAGCGTCGCCGTCTCGCCCGCGCTGAGCGTGATAGCACTCACGACCTTGCCGTTCTGCTTGACGCTGATGCTGTCGGGCTGCGTGATGACATCGATCTTCGTCTGCGCGCTCGCGCCGCCCGCGTTCGCCGTCACCGTCACGGTGCCGGAGGCGGGCGCGGTCAGAATATTGCCGTCGATCGTGCCGCGATCCGCACGCAGCGAGACATTGGAATTTGCCATGGGGATATAGTTCGTGTCGAGCGCCGTCGCGGTCAGCTTGACCTGCGCGTTCGGGAGCACGCGGGTGCTCTCGCTCTCAAGATACACATGGCCCACGGAGTTCGTCGGGCGGCTGTCCGCCACAAGGAAGATGTGGTTCGTCACCGCGCGCTCGCTGCCGCCCGAGGGCTTGTCGACAAGCGTCGATACCGTGCTGTCGGGGCTCGTCGCGACCATCGCGGTCGAGCCGCCGCCATCCAGGCTCAGCGCCGTCACGCAGCCGAGCTCGACCATGCGCTGGGCGACCTGCGTCAGCGTCGCGCCGATGGAATAGCCGCTCTGGCGGCCATCGATCGTGTAGAGCACGAGCGAGCCGTCGCGCTTGAGGCCCACCGCCGTGCGCGGGGCCGCGCCGTTGACAAGGCCCGAACAGACCTGACCGTTATCGACCAGCTGATAGAGCGCGCCGATCATATTCGTCACGCCGTTCCACTCGCTGCCGTTCGCGCTGACGGAAAGCGTCAGGCGCTCGCCGGGCTGGAGCGCGCGCAGCTGCTCCACATAGCCCGCCGCCTTCAAATTCGACGAAAGCACATACTGTCCCGCGCCGACGGGCGTGTCCTTGCCGCCCTCGATGACCTGCTCGACCACGAGCGTCAGGCTGCCGTTCAGGCCGAGCGAGCCGCCGACCGCCGAGCAGACAACATCCACGCCCTCCTCGCTCGTGCCAGTCGTGGCGCGGGCATTGAAGGTAGAGTCATAGAGATAGATGCCGAATGAGCTCTGGCGCACGTAGTTGAAAGCCGTGACCGTCAGGCTGCGGCCATAATCCGACTGCGCCGTGATGCGGAGCGAGGGCTTGCCCATCACCGTGCTGCCGTCGTCGCGGAAGCCGATGGCGTAATACTCGCTCGAGGCGTTGCGCAGCACGCCCTCGGTTATCATGCTGCCAAGCGGGATGCCCGTCGCCGTGTCGTAATAGTCGCCGTTGATGCCCGCGACCACGCGGTAGCCGCGCGCTTCGAGCTTTTTCGCGGCGGTCGAGACCGTTGTAAGCTGGGTCGTGTAGTCGCCGCCGCTCACGATGGGCTTGACGCGTGCGTTGGGCGAGTAGACCACATAATTCTCCTGACGGAGATCAGAATACGTATTGCTCCAGAACGTGCCGGCGTTGAGTTCGGTGCGCTCGTTGACCTCGACGCTTGAGCTCGTCAGATCGTCGCCGAGCGCGTCAGACGCGAAGGCGTTGAGCGGAGCCGCCGCCAGCACGACTGCCAGCGACAGCGACAAAAACTTACGGATAATGGATTTCACGATTTGCCTCCTTGCTGAAAATGCCTTGAATTGGTAAACATAACATAGTATAGCAGATACCCTGCCATAAGTAAAGACGCGAAAACGCGGAAAAAGTTTCCACTTTTTTTGCAAAATTTAGAGCGAAAGCGCCTCGAGCACCCGCACGATGACGGCGTTCGACACCAAAAAGCCCTGCGGCGTCAGCCGCCAGCGGCCGTTTTCCTTTTTAGAAAGTCCGTGGCGCGCGCACTCTTCGAGCACTGCCTCGGCGTCCCGCGTGTCCTCCCTGAGCGCCGAGAGGTCGAGCCCCCGCGCGGTGCGCAGGGCAAGCATGACGCGTTCTTCTTCGCGCTCGCGTTCCGCGGGGCATGCGCTTTCGGAAAGGTGCTCCTCACCCTTGATGTAAGCATTCAAGTCGCGCGCGTAGGCGAAGCGCCGCCCGCCGAAGTCCGAATGCGCGCCAGGACCGAAGCCCAGATACTCCTGCATCGTCCAGTATTTGAGGTTGTGGCGCGACTTGCGCCCGGGACGCGCGAAGTTCGAAATTTCATACTGCGCGTAGCCCGCCTTTTCGAGCAGCTCGACCGTTGCAAGGTACTCCTCCGCCTGTTCATCGTCGTCGGGGATGCGCAGGGCGTCTTTTTTGCGGTCGAGCGGCGTGCCCTCCTCGATCTTGAGCCCGTAGCAGGAAAGGTGCTCAGGCTCAAGAGCGATGGCCGCTTGCAGGTTTTCCCGCCAGTGCGCCATTGTCTGCTCGGGTAGGCCGTAGATGAGATCGAGGCTCACATTGTCGAAGCCCGCCGCGCGGGCGGCATGTACGGCCTCAACCGTCTCTTTATGCGTGTGGACGCGCCCGATCAGGCGCAGCTCGTCGTCGCTCGCCGACTGCATCCCGAGCGAAATGCGGTTGAAGCCCGCTTCTCTGAGCTGCCGCAGTGCTGATACCTCCCGTGCGCTATCGGGATTCGCCTCGGTCGTGATCTCAGCGTTTTTGTCCACGCGGTAATGGGCAAAGACCGTCTCTAAAATGCGGCAGAGCCGCTCTGCGCCGAGATAGCTCGGCGTGCCGCCGCCAAAGTAGATCGTGTCAACGGTATGGCCTTTTGCCTGATCCGCCCAGCGGATCAGGTCGCGCTGCAAAGCCGCGGTGTAGGCGTCCATCTTCTCCTCGGAATGCGGAAGCGAATAGAAGTCGCAGTAAATGCACTTCGCCTTGCAGAACGGAATGTGGAGATACAGTCCCAGCGGTCGCATCGCGTCAGCTCCTTTACTAAAAATCTCCTCGCCCATTGTAACACAAACCTCGCCGCGCGCAAGACGGTATCGCGCGGATATTTCGTCCATTTCCCGCAAACACTACGACAAAAGGAGTGATTCTTCATGGATATGACGCCTCAGGAATATCAGGAGTATGTCAAGCGCCTTGCGCCCAAATCGCCCATTTTCAAGGATACCGCCTTTGCCTTTTTCATCGGCGGCGCGATCTGCGCGCTCGGCCAGCTCATCCAGAACGGCTTTCTCTCCCTCGGCCTTGCAAAGGCGGACGCAGGCACGGCGACCTCGATCTGCCTCATCTTCCTCTCCGCACTTTTAACAGGCTTAAACCTTTACAATTCCATCGCGCGCTTTGCCGGGGCCGGCACGCTCGTGCCGATCACGGGCTTTGCCAACTCCGTCGTCTCCCCCGCCATCGACTTTAAGAGCGAGGGCTTCATCACCGGTATGGCGTCAAAGATGTTCGTCGTCGCGGGGCCGGTCATCGTGTTCGGCACGCTCGCAAGCGTTGTGTACGGCGTTGTTCTGATGCTGCTGTGAGAAAAAAAGGAGCGCCGCGGCGCTCTCTTTTTTCGCACACGTCCGCGCCATTTCGTCAAGGGGGCAAATTGACGAAATTTGCTTTCTCCCTCTTTCACCGCGCGGAGGAGGCGGAAGCGTGTCCATTCATGGTTTATCCGCGGTTATTCTGTTGACATAACGATGTGGAAAACTCTGTGGAAACTGTGAATAACTTTGTTGTTCCAGTGCGTTCCCGCCGGTTAACGCTTTGTTATGCTCGACGTCTTTCGGCATAATTGGCGCAGAAATTCCCGCGAATTTCTGCATTTTCCCGCCAAAGGCAAAAATCTGCCGCGGCCACTTGCCATTGTGGTCAAAAAATCGTATAATGTACCAAGTTTTGTGTTTGAAGATCAGAATCGTAAATTTCGGCGAAATGGAGAAACCCCAATGGCAGAAGCAAAAAAAACGAATTACGGCAATGAGAGCATCTCGTCCCTCAAGGGCGCGGACCGTGTGCGCAAGCGCCCGGGCGTCATCTTCGGCTCGGACGGGCTGGACGGCTGTGAGCACGCCGTGTTCGAGATCCTTTCAAACTCCATCGACGAAGCGCGCGAGGGCCACGGCAAGCTCATCACCGTCACCCGCTACTTAGACCACAGCATCGAAGTAGAGGACATGGGCCGCGGCTGCCCTGTGGACTATAACCCCAAGGAAAAGCGCTTCAACTGGGAGCTCGTGTACTGCGAGCTCTACGCCGGCGGCAAGTACAACAACTTGGACGGCGACAACTACGAATACTCCCTCGGCCTCAACGGCCTCGGCGCGTGCGCGACGCAGTATTCCTCGCGCTATATGGACGTGACCGTCTGGCGCGACGGGAACAAATACTCCCTGCACTTTGAACGCGGCGAGCCCGTGGGCAAAAAGGGCGATGAGCTCAGGAGCGAGCCGACCGACCGCGGCCGCAAAACCGGCACGCGCACGCGCTGGCTGCCCGACCTCGACGTGTTTACCGATATCGACATTCCCGCCGACTACTATGTCGAAACGCTGCGCCGTCAGGCCGTCGTCAACGCGGGCATCACGTTCCGCTTCAAAAACGAAGTCCTCCCCGGCCACTTTGAGACGCAGGACTTCGTCTACGAAAACGGCATCATCGACTATGTCGCCGAGATCGCGGGTGAAGACGCCCTGACCACCCCCGTCTTCTGGGAGACGGAGCGCCGCGGCCGCGACCGCGAGGACAAGCCCGAATACAAGGTCAAGCTCTCCTGCGCGTGCTGCTTCTCGAATAAGGTGCAGCGCATCGAGCACTATCACAACTCCTCGTGGCTCGAGCACGGCGGCAGCCCCGAAAAGGCGTCGAAGACCGCCTTTGTCTACGCCATCGACAAGTATTTGAAGGACAACAACAAATACCAGAAGGGCGAGGCGCGCATCGCCTGGCAGGACATTGAGGACTGCATCATTCTCGTCTCGAACAACTTCTCCACGCAGACGAGCTACGAGAACCAGACGAAAAAGGCCATCACGAACAAGTTCGTGCAGGAGGCGATGACGGACTTTCTGAAGTCCCGCCTCGAAACCTATTTCATCGAAAACCGCGTCGACGCGCTCAAGATCGCCGAGCAGGTGCTCATCAACAAAAGAAGCCGCGAGAGCGCGGAAAAGCAGCGCCTGAACATCAAGAAAAAGCTCTCCGGCAGCATCGACATCTCAAACCGCGTCGAAAAGTTTGTCGACTGCCGCACGCGCGACGTCTCGCGCCGCGAGATCTACATCGTCGAGGGCGACAGCGCCCTCGGCAGCGTCAAGCTCTCGCGCGACGGCGAGTTTCAGGGCATCATGCCCGTGCGCGGCAAGATCTTAAACTGTCTCAAGGCCGACTATCCGCGCATTTTCAAGAGTGAGATCATCACCGACCTTTTGAAGGTCCTCGGCTGCGGCGTCGAGGTGCCGGGCAAGTTTGTCAAGGACCTGAACGCCTTTGATATCAACAATCTTCGCTGGAACAAGGTCATCCTCTGCACCGATGCCGATGTCGACGGCTTCCAAATCCGGACGCTCATCCTGACGATGATCTACCGCCTCTGCCCGACGCTGATTCGCGAGGGCTATGTCTACATCGCCGAGACCCCGCTTTTTGAGATCACCTGCGGCGAAAAGACGTGGTTCGCCTACACGGACAAGGAGAAAAACGACATTGTCAAGACCCTTGAAGGCAAGCGCTACAAGGTCGACCGCTCGAAAGGTCTCGGCGAAAACGACCCCGAAATGATGTGGCTCACGACCATGAACCCCGAGACACGCCGTCTCATCAAGGTCATGCCCGAGGACGCGGAGGCGACGGCACACTCGTTTGATCTGCTGCTCGGCGACAATTTGCAGGGCCGCAAGGACCACATTGCCGAAAACGGCTACAAATACCTCGAAATGATCGACGTATCGTAATACGAACAAGCAGGAAAGGAGCCTTACTTTATGGAAGGCATTTTACTTCACGTTCTCTATCGCGGCGAAAAGGCTAATGACTTTGCATCGGAGATGGAGCGAAGTGGCCTGCGCGCCGCCGTCCTCGCGGAAGAGGGCTGCATGCAGTACGACTACTACCGGCCTCTTGCCGAGGAAAACTGCGTGCTGCTCGTGGAGCACTGGCGCGACCGCGCCGCGCTCGACAAGCACTCCGCGGGCGAGCCGATGGCAAAGCTCAAGGCGCTCAAGGCAAGCTACGACCTCGCAACGACCGTTGAGCGCTTTGAATGAGGAGGAGCGCATCCGGGGCAAAAAAATTGGGAATCTGCTAAGGAGTTTTGATAGCTATGAAAAAGATTGTTCTTAAAACTGTGATAGGGATTCTTCTTGTTTGCAGCTTATTTGTCGGTTTTCTTTATATAAGCAGCGACATTGGCATAGCGTCGGGCAATCTGGAAACAGACATTCGTTCGTCGCAGAAGATCAAGGAGGATTGGGCAATCGATGGAAGTGTTTCTGACACGATGGCTGCATATATTTCTTATCCGCAGGACATGAGCGACCACACTTTTTCCGTCTATGTCAATCGCCCGGGACTTTCCTTCGGATATTTCTTCCGCGCGGGCGGAAAACTCTCGGAGATCCAGGAAGGAATTGCAGAGTTCACCACAGAGGGTGCTAATGAGCGCGCATTGATTTCCATGAATCAGCAGCAGGTGCAGCAGCTTCAAATTGATGATGGCCACGCCAAACAAGCGATCGATATCGACAGCGATCAGCCCTTTGCGATCGTCCTGCCGATCAATGCGGGCAGCATTACTTTTTATGACGTGAACGGAAATGCTGTAGAATATTGGAATCATCCTCTTTAACAGCTTCCGGTTTGCCAAGCCGGCTTCATCCCTTCAAGGGCAAAAAGGCCTCGCATCATTCGACCGCAAAAAATCTTTGCACAAGCATGAAGACCCGACCGATGAGCATCCATCGGTCGGATCTTCTGTCTGATGCGTCCCTTTTTTCACGCCTTCTGCGCGCCGACGTCGCCGAGGGCGGCGGCCGCCGCTTTCTCCCGCCGGCGCACGCAGAGCGTGCCGTTTTCCGCCGCCAAAACCGCCGTGTCGCCGCTTGCAAGCGTGCCGTCCAAAAGGCAGGTCGCGAGCGCGTCCTCCACCTCGCTGCGGATGAGCCGCCGCAGCGGCCGCGCGCCGTAGGAAACATCGTAGCCCCGCTCGGCGAGGGAGACCGCGCACTCCTCGTCCGCCTCAAGCGTGATGCCGAGCGCCGCGGCGCGGGAAACGGTCTGCGCAAGCAGCCGCCGCGCGATCTCGGCGCAGTCCTCGCGCGATAAGCGGCGGAAGACGATCGTCTCGTCCACGCGGTTCAAAAATTCCGGCCGGAACGTCCGCCGCAGCTCCGCGATTACCGCCGCCTTCACGGCAGCGAACTGCGCGTCGGCGCTTTTCTGCTCCTCCGGCGCAAAGCCGAGCGGCGCGCCCGCCGCCGTGATGCTCTTCGCCCCGATGTTCGACGTCATGATGACCGCCGTGTTGCGAAAGTCCACCTTGTGGCCCTGCGCGTCCGTCACGACGCCGTCCTCTAAAATTTGCAGCAGGATGTTCCACACGTCCTCATGCGCTTTTTCGATCTCATCGAAAAGCACAACGGAGTACGGCTTGCGCCGCACCTTTTCCGTCAGCTGCCCGCCCTCGTCGTAGCCAACGTAG
>ERZ780177.2569-NODE-2569-length-14811-cov-5.914679_pt1 | contig 14811 bp, 12 predicted proteins | sample MGYA00510973_ERZ780177 | MGnify/ENA primary metagenome ERZ780177 (study PRJEB29588, sample SAMEA2144396) | human gut metagenome | biome: human gut; feature: human-associated habitat; material: faeces | place: Denmark | collected 2008/2010 ...
CGGCAAGACCATAGCCGAAGCAGCCGACCGCCACGACGGAGGCGCACCCGATCGCGGCGATTTTCGCGACCAAGCCCGTCTTCTTCATATTATTTCGACGTGTTACCACGCAGTGTCAACCTTTCTCGAACAGCACGAGACCTAACCGCCGAAGCGGTGACAGCGTATTGAATTGTGGGTGGGATTGCTGCCAAGAGAAGAGCTTATGCTGTTGTTTGCAAGGCATAATTTTACCTTATGCGGGGGTTTCAACGCAAAATCTTGTGGAGAACGCTCCACGGTTTGTTCGATATTAAGCAGCGGAATTTTTATCGTACCTGGTAGTTGTTATTCTCAATTTTGGATTGAACAAGAACGAATTTCACACTCAGCGGAACGAGCGCGGCGGTTTCGGGGGCAAATGGCCGACCCCCACATAGGTTTGCCGCTCGCTTTCGGAGGACGGCGCGCTGCAATCAATGGGCCCGTATTTCTCGGAGGACGCCGACTCGGGACGGACGTCGAACACGTCCCCGGAAACCGACGATTTCGGCAAGACGAAGATGAGCGCCACATAGGCAACGACGAGAAGGCCGCCCGTGAGCAGCGTGCCGCCGATGACGGCGGAGGGATCCAGTCCCGCCATATAGAGGATCTGGACGATCATGGCGGTGGTGGTGGTTTTACCGTGGGTACCGCAGACGCCCAGCGCCTCGCTGTACCAGCTGGAGACGGCGCCCAGCATTTTGGCGCGTTCCCACAGGGGCAGGCCGCTTTCCCGCGCGGCAATCAGTTCGGGGTTGGTATCCATAATGGCGGCGGAATAGAGAATGAGATCGGCGCCCCGGATATTTTCCGCCCGCTGGCCCATCATCACCTCAATGCCCATCTGACGCTCCAAATTGACAATGTCGCTTTCGTTATTATCGCTGCCGGTAATGGTGTAGCCCCGGCCGTGCAGGATCTGCACCAGCGGGAACATGCCGCTGCCGCCGATGCCGATGCAATGGATATGTTTGACCCCTTCCGGGATTGTTTCAATCGGTTTTACCATACTGTGACCGCCACCTTTAAGAATTTCATACATGGTATATTATACCCCATTAGCAGGGCTTTTGACAATAGCGACGGGCATTTTAATACAAAAAGCGGCGGGAAGTGCATAATTTGCCAGGCGGCGGACAAGGCTAATGGCAAACGAAGCCCGCAGGCGCAGGCGGCGGGCGGCAGGATCGGATGAGGGCAAGGAGGGGGCGAAGGCAGGCTGGCGCCCGGTGAAGACGGGCTGGCGCCTGTCGAGGCCCTGACACAGCCCTCGCCGATCATTCCGTTCGCTGCCTGCGCCCAACAACAATAAAAGGCATCTGAAAGGAGAAACAGGCATGAATATCACCGATATTCGGATCCGCAAAATTTACGAGGACGCACGGCTGAAGGCGTTGGTTTCGGTCACCATAGACGGCGACCTGGCTGTACACGATATCAAGGTCATTGAGGGGCCGGAGCGGCTCTTTGTGGCGATGCCCAGCCGCAAGGATGAGAATGGGACATTCCGTGATATTGCCCACCCCATCACGCCGGAGGCGCGGCATACCCTGGAAGAGGCGATCCTGGACCGATACCAGGCCCACCTGGCCCAGCTGGAGGCCGAACAAGCCGCGACTCCGCATATTCCGGCATAAGGCTGCATAATATGGGAGGAAAGGACCGGCAGGCTCTTTCCTCTTTTTTCTTTACAAGACACCGGAATTTTGCTATAATATCACACGGTCAAAGCGCCAGTACCGCCCGGTTTGTGTACCGCGGGCGGATGACGAGGTGGAGGGAGTATCGAAAATTCGGCGGATGCCCTCCCGCTGCTGCCACAGCGCAGGCCGGCGCAAAAACACGGGCGACCGTGCAACAAAGAGCCGGCCATGGATAACGAACAGAACAGATATCCCATGCGGGGAATGTTTTTTGGCATTCCTGCGGGACTCCGCGGAGAGAAACAGCCTGTATTCTCCCCTTTGGTTTTCGTTATCCTGCCGGCGCAGCTGCTGTACCGGCCCGCCGTGCCATAGGGTAAAAGCACTTTTAGCGAAGGTTTCTCTCCCGTACCATGGATATCTGCGGGAAAGGAGCCTTATTATTTATGTGTGGAATCATTGGTTATTCGGGGGCGGAATACGCCCGGGAAAAGCTGCTGCATGGGCTGGAAAACCTGGAATACCGCGGCTATGACAGCGCCGGTATTGCCCTGTGGGACGAGGGAAAAATAGAGGTCATCAAGGCGGCAGGGCGGCTGAGTAACCTGCGGGCCGCCTGCGGCGACCAGTGCCTTGCCAGCCACTGCGGCATCGGGCACACCCGCTGGGCCACCCATGGCGTGCCCAATGATGTGAATGCCCACCCCCACCGGCAAGGCCGTGTGACGCTGGTGCATAACGGCATTATAGAAAACTACCGGGCGCTGCGGGAACGGCTGGAGGCGGAGGGGTATCACTTCCTGACCCAGACCGATACCGAGATCGCCGCAGCACTGCTGGATCACCACATGAAGCAGCAGGATGACCCCATTGCCGCCATTCACGCCGCTACGGCGGAGATGGAGGGAGCTTACGGCTTCTGTATGCTGCTGGAAGGGGAACCGGATACCGTTTACGGCATCCGCCGGGGCAGCCCGCTGATTGCGGCCAAGGATGAGACCGGTAGCTATGTGGCCTCCGATGTACCTGCCATTATAGAATACACCCGGCAGTATTACCTGCTGGAGGAGGAAGAAGTGGTGGTGGCCCATTACGGGGAGCTGCGTTTTTACGCCCCGGACGGGACCCCCATCGAAAAAGAAGCCAAGATCGCCAACTGGTCGGTGGAGCAGGCACAAAAGGGCGGCTATCCCTGCTTTATGCAGAAGGAGATCCATGAACAGCCCCGTGCCCTGGCCGATACCATTGATGGGCGTACCAAGGATGGGTTTGTGACTTTTGAGGGTGATGGCCTGCCGGATGGCTTCTTTCGGGATGTGACCAAGCTGTATATTTCCGCCTGCGGTACCGCCATGTACAGCGGTATGGTAGGTAAGGCGATCATAGAAAAGCTGGCGCGGCTGCCGGTAGAGGTGGAGGTAGCCAGCGAGCTGCGCTACCGCGATCCCATCTTTACCCCAGGGTGCGCGGCGGTGGTGGTGAGCCAAAGCGGCGAGACCGCAGATACCCTGGCGGCGCTGCGGCTCTTTAAGGAAAACCATATCCCCGTTATAGGTATCGTGAATGTGGTAGGCTCCTCCATTGCGCGGGAGGCCGACTACTGCCTGTACACCTACGCCGGGCCGGAAATTGCGGTGGCCAGCACCAAGGCCTATTCGGTGCAGGTGGCAATGATGTATCTGCTGGGCTTCCGCATTGCGGCGGATAAGGGCGCCCCGATGGACTGGTGCTGCCGCCAGCTGCCGAAGCTGCTGAATGCTGTCAGCTACCTGCCGCATGTATTGGCCATGGAACCGGAATTTTTCCGGTATGCCGAGGGACTGAAAAATGCCGAGCATCTCTTCTACCTCGGGCGGGGGTTGGATTACTCGCTGGCGATGGAGGGCTCCCTGAAGCTCAAGGAGATCAGCTACATTCACTGCGAGGCCTACGCCGCCGGAGAGCTGAAGCACGGGACTATTTCCCTGATTACCGACGGCACCCCGGTGATAGCATTGGCGACCCAGCGCAAGACGCTGGGCAAGATGATAAGCAATGTGAAGGAAGTAAAAGCCCGTGGGGCGCATGTGCTGCTCATTACGCTGGAAGGGCTGGAAGTCGACCCCGAATGCTATGATGAGATTATCCGGCTGCCGGCAGTGGAGGACGAATATGTGCCGCTGCTGTTAGTTGTCACCTTGCAGCTCATCGCGCTGGGAGCGGCCAATGCCCGCGGCTGCGATGTGGATAAACCACGCAACCTGGCTAAGAGTGTAACGGTGGAATAATCAATAAAACGCGAAAAGAGACCCTGCGAAGGGTCTCTTTTTTGCGGCATGCATAAAGGCAGGGCGGCGGGGCGGAGCGAGGGAGGGTTGCCTATCCCAAAGGGATGGCGCCCCGACGGAGAGCGGAGCGCCGCCGCCCGGATGGGGCAAGCTTAGGCTTTGGGGTAGCCCTGCGGGTTTTTGCTTTGCCAGGCCCAGGTATCCCGGCACATATCCTGCAGTGTATACTGTGCCTGCCAGCCGAAAAGCTCCTTTGCTTTGGCGGCATCAGCCCAGTATTCCGGCAGATCGCCCGCCCGGCGGGGACCAATGACATAGGGGACCTCCCGGCCGCTGGCTTTCCGGAACGCTTCGATGACCTCCAGCACACTGTACGGGGTACCGGTGCCCAAGTTGACCGCCGTGACACCAGGGTGTTCCATGGTGTAGCAGGCCGCCCGGTGGTGCCCCGCAGCCAGGTCCATCACATGGAGATAATCCCGGCGGCAGGTGCCATCGGGGGTGGGGTAATCATCGCCGAACACCATAAGGCGTTCCCGCCGGCCCACCGCGACCTGTGCGATGTAAGGCAGCAGGTTATTGGGGATGCCCTGAGGGTCCTCCCCGATGAGGCCGGAGGGGTGCGCTCCGATGGGATTGAAATACCGCAGCAGCACCGCCGAAAGGGTGGGATCGGCATGACAGGCATCTTCCAGAATCTTTTCGATCATGGCCTTAGTGGTGCCGTAGGGGCTGGAGCACTCCCCGCGGGGCATATCCTCCCGGTAAGGGATGGGATTGCGCGAGCCGTAAACGGTAGCGGAGGAAGAGAAGATAAACCGGCTGACACTGGCCTCCTTCATACACTCCAGTACCGTCAGGGCGGCATCGAGATTGGTACGGTAGTAGGAAAGGGGAATTTCGACAGACTCCCCCACCGCCTTTTTCCCGGCAAAGTGAATGACACAGTCGATTTTATTCTCACGGAAGATGCGGCGGACGGCTTCGCGGTCGGTTACATCGACATGGTAGGCAGGAAAATCCCGGCCGGTGATCTGCCGGAGGCGTTCCACTGCCACGGGGCTGCTATTGGAATAATCATCCGCTATGACAATATCACAACCCCGGTTCAGCAGCTCTACTGCGGTGTGGCTACCGATATAGCCGGCCCCGCCGGTCAACAGTACATTCATGGGTTCACTCTCCCCTCTTTTTTTAGCTTTATTATAATCGACTGCCCAGTAAAATCAATCCCCCTGCCAAAAGTGACAGGGGGGATGAAATTTGCGAAACTCAAGAACGCTTGTCCCGATCGTGATTGAGCATATCAATGAGGGCGCTGATATCCAGGTCATCATTGATTGGCTCCTGCTCGGTCTGCGGTTCCACTTCAGTGATCTTGTCCTCCGGGACCTCGGTATCCACCGGGGGAGTGGGGATGCGGAAGCCGGATTCATGGTCAAAGTTGGTGGCAATGACGACGATTTTGATCTCATCCTCCAGCTTTTCATCAAAGGCGACACCCCAAATGAGGTTGACATCCGGGTGGGCGGCATCGTGGATCATCTGGGAAGCATTGGTGATGTCCTCCAGATCGACATCGGGCGGAACGAGGAAGTTGACGATAACGCCGCGGGCACCGTTGATGGAGGTTTCCAGCAGCGGAGAGGCGATGGCCATGCGGGCGGCTTCCTCGGCCTTATTGGGGCCGCTGGCGGCGCCCAGGCCCATGTGGGCATAGCCGGCGTCCTTCATGATGGAGGTGACATCGGCGAAGTCTAGATTGATGATACCGGGAATATTGATGAGGTCGGAGATGCTCTGTACCGCCTGCAGCAGCACTTCATCCGCCTTGGCAAAGGCATTGGCCAGAGTGATCTTTTCCTGCGAGATACTGCGAAGGCGCTCATTGGGGATAACGAGCAGAGCATCCACATGCTCCTTCAGCCGCTCGATGCCGGCCGTGGCCTGATCCATGCGGCGCTTGCCCTCAAAGGAGAAGGGCTTGGTAACCACACCGACGGTGAGGATACCCATATCGTGGGCGATGCGGGCAATAACGGGAGCCGCACCGGTGCCGGTGCCGCCGCCCATACCGGCCGTGATATATACCATATCGGCACCGCGCAGCACCGAGGTGATCTCATCTTCGCTTTCCTCCGCTGCCTTTTCGCCCTTCATGGGGTCGCCGCCGGCACCCTGCCCGCGGGTCAGCTTATCGCCGATGTGCAGCTTGTAAGAGGCATTGGAAAAACGCAGGGACTGATTATCGGTATTGACCGAGATAAATTCCACGCTGCTCATGCCGGATTGGATCATACGGTTGACGGCATTTCCGCCGCCGCCGCCGACGCCCAGTACCTTGATCGCAGCCATTTTTTCGTAATCGTTATCCAGCTCTATATTCATCATCAGCACTATTGCCTCCTGTTTAGAGTTTTCTCCTAATCTATCATAACAGAAACATCATGAAAATGCAACCCAAAAGGCGTATATCTGCTACTGTTTTCCACCCAAAATGGCCAGATATTGTGCATCCGCCACCTGGGTAAGAGGCAGCTGCCGGGTGTAGGCCCGACCGCTGACCGAAACATCAAGGTACCCGATAAAATCGGCGGGAAGCTCATCCTGGATGATCTTTTGGGCGGTGAGCAGCTTGGTGGCCAAATCGTATTCGCTGCCCAGGCGCAGCTGGATGCGGTCCTGATAGACAGCCTTGTAGCTCTGCTCCTCCCCGATCTCAATATACCCGATCTCAGGGAGCATTCCGGCGTCCTCCAGGGCCGCGCGCACCTTATCCACACCGGCCAGGGTCTTTTGCCATTCCTCCGGCAGCTTTTCCCCGGCGGTATAGCCGGAAAAATCGGCGCCGAGCAGCAGGCAGGTGTACTCCGGCAGGGATGCGCATTGCTCCAGCACTTTGCCATCGGCGGAAAGGGTGGTGACCCGCCCCATGCTGCCGATACAGGCGTAAATGGTATTGAACTCGTGCAGCTCCAGTTCCAGGGTATCGGGCAGGCGGCGGTGCAGCGTTACACACTCAATGTAGGGGCACAGGGCGGTAATTCGCTCGTTCAGGGCCTTTTGGGAAATGGTGAAGATATTCTGCTCCTCCCCTATGTCGGCGGCTTCTATGATATCCTCGGCGGCATAGCGGGTACTGCCGGTCACTTCTATATGGGTGGCCCTGCAAAATATACTGACACAGTAAAAGCCCACGCCGCACAGCACCGCCGCGACCAGCAGGATAAACACCGCACGGCGGCGGCGACGGGTCTGCTGTTTACGGGTGGGCTTGGCAGTCATGGGCTTTGGTTCTCCTTCCTTTGGTTTAGACTTCCGTCAGGTAAATATCCGCGCCCAGATGGCGCAGGGTTGGAATAAAATCGGCATAGCCGCGTTCGATGTGGGAGATAGCTGTAACGCTGCTTTCTCCCTTTGCCGCTAATGCTGCTAGTACCACAGCGGCTCCGGCGCGCAGATCGGTGCAGGTGAGGGCTGACCCGATAAGGGACGCCCCCCGGATGACTGCATGACTGCCGACCACCGTGATATCCGCACCCAAGCGGCGCAGTTCCTCCACATGGGCCCAGCGCCGGGGAAAGACCGTTTCGGTAAAGGCGGTGTAGCCCTCTGCCGCGGCGGCCAGCGCCATAAAGATGGCTTGCAGATCGGTGGGAAAGCCGGGATACGGCAGCGTAACGATGCTGCCGGCCCCCTGTAAATGTTCTGGAGCGGTAAGGGTGATGCTCTGCTCCCCGGTGGTGATACGGCACCCCATACGCCGCAGCGCCGCCAGGGGCGCCGCCAAGTGTTCCGGGCTGGCGTACACTGTGATCTCTCCGCCGGTAATGGCCGCGGCAGCAAGGTAGGTCGCCGCCTCGATACGGTCCGGGAGGATGGCATGGCAGCAGCAGCCGGTTAGCGCTTCCCTGCCCTGCACCAGGATGGCGCCATCGGGCTGGGATTCTATTAGGGCGCCGCAGCCCCGCAGATAGGCCAGCAGATCGGAGATCTCCGGTTCGGCGGCGGCACCGGTGATTTTGGTTTCGGCAGGCGTTCCCGCCGCCGCGATGAGCAGGTTTTCGGTAGCGCCCACGCTGGGGTAGGGCAGCTGCACCGCGGCACCATGCAGACCGCCGGGAGCGGCACAGCGCAGGGTATCACCCTCCTCGCTGATGACCGCGCCCATTTGGCGCAGGGCGGAAAGATGCAAATCAATAGGACGGCCGCCCAGGGCACACCCGCCGGGCGGGCACAGGGTCACGCTCCCACAGCGGGCCAGCATCCCGCCTAGGAACAGAATAGAGGACCTCATGGCCCGCATCCATTCCGACGGAACATCCCGGCAGCCGGTATCCTCCCGGGTAATGATCAGGGTATCCCTCGCCCGTTCTACCGCAAAGCCCAGGTGCCGCAGGATGTGACAGCTCACCGCCACATCGCTGAGGTTAGGGCAGTTTTTAATCTCTGAACGACTGCACAGCACGGTAGCCGCCAGAATGGGCAGCACCGCGTTTTTGGCGCCGTGCGCCGCCATGGTCCCGCTTAGTCTGTTTCCTCCTGTGATCCGCAATCCGCGCATAAACGGCATCGCTCCCCCCTGTATTTGCCCTTGGGCTTTCGGGGGTATTCTATGCCTATACGGAATATTGGGTGAAAAAACAGGCCTTACAGCTTATTTTCTGTGAGTTTTATAAAGATCCAACAGTTCATCGGTGATATGGCCGCATGCATTGGGGACACCCAGTGCCTTGGCCGCCAGACTGATCTCCCGCAGCTTTTCGGGGTCGGCGGTCATGTCCTTTACAGCCGCCACCAGCTTTTCGCCGGTCAGATTTTTTTCCTCAATGACCACGGCAGCCTTATGATTGGCCAACACCATGGCATTGTGGTACTGGTGGTTTTCCGCCACATTGGGAGAAGGGATGAGCACTGAGGCCCGCCCCACTGCGGTCAGCTCCGCCAGCGTTATGGCACCGGCCCTGGCTATGACCAAATCGGCAGCCGCCAGACAATCGGGCATATCATGTATGTATTCCCGGATATCCAGGTTGGGGTTATTCTCATAAGCGACGCCCTTTTCCCGCAGCAGCCGTGGCAGCAGCTCCACCCCATACCGGCCGGTGGCGTGGATGTGGTGCAGCTTTCCCTCCGGCACATGCCAGGCCATCAGCGCCGCTACGGCTTCATTGATGGTCTGCGCCCCCAGGCTGCCGCCAAAGGACAACAGACACAGCTGCCCGGGGCGGACCCCCAAACGGGCGCGGGCGGCGGCCCGGTCGGCCGCAAGGATCTCCGGACGGACGGGGTTGCCGGTGACGATGTAATCTTGGCGCTGCGGCAGGTGCTTTTCCGCTTCCGGCACCGCCAGCAGGAACTTATCCACCTTCTGCGCCACCATGCGGTTGGAAACACCGGGCAGGGCATTGGCCTCGTGGGTCATGCAGGGGATGCGCAGTGCCGCCGCGGCCAGCAGAATGGGGGCCGAAATATAGCTGCCGGTACCCATCACCACATCAGGCGCAAAATCCCGCAGAATTCTTTTGGCGCGGCTGCGGGCCGTTACCAGCAGACATACGCTTTTGGCGTTATATTTGATGTTATTCCAGCTAAAACGGCGCTGGATGCCCATGGAGCGATAGGGGGCAAAGCGAAAGCCCGCCCGCGGCACCAGGGTCGCCTCCATGCCACCGGGGTTGCCTACAAAAAGGATCTCGCAATCCGGCACCCGGCGGCGCAGCTCGGTGGCCACCGCCAGCGCGGGATTGATATGACCGGCGGTACCGCCGCAGGCAAACAGAACTTTCATACGGATGTTACTCCTTTTCTACTGTCGTTTGGCGGGAGACCGAAAGCACGATGCCCATTTCTCCCAACAGAATGGCCAGCGCCGTGCCGCCGTAGGAAAAGAACGGCAGGCTGATGCCGGTGGAGGGGATGGTATTGGTGACGACCGCCATATTAAGGATGGCCTGCACCCCCACCTGGGCAATGAAGCCGGTGACCAGCATGGCGCCGAAGCAATCGCGGGCCTTAATAACAATGGTAAAGCCCCGCCAGATGAGAAGGGCGAACAGCACAATGACCACCAGTGCCCCAATGAAGCCCAGCTCCTCACAGACGACCGAGAACACATAGTCATTCTGCGGTTCCGGCAGGAAGAGGTACTTCTGCCGGGAGTTGCCGATACCGGAGCCCATCAGGCCGCCGGAGCCGATGGCATACAGCGACTGCAGGATCTGATAGCCGGTGCCCAAGGGATCAGAGGCCGGATTCTTCCAGATGTTGATACGCTCCATGGCGCGCTCGTGCAGCGAGGGCACCAGCATAATGGCGGCGACACCCGCGGCGGCAATGCCTCCCGCGGCGGCGATCCACTTCATAGGCAGGCCGCCCACCACCAGCATGATGCCGCCCATCACCACCAACAGAATGGTGGCGGAAAGGTGGGGTTCCTTTACGATGAGGCCGGCATAAACGCCCAGCACCACCGCAAAGGGGAAAATGCCATAGCGGAACCGCCCCAGCTTTTTTTCATTGGAAACAAGCAGGTGCGAAAACAGCAGCACCAGTGAGAATTTAGCCAGCTCCGAGGGCTGAAACTGGAAACTGCCGATGAAAATCCAGCGATGGGCGTCATTGACCGGTGGCATGAAGTAGCACAAGATAAGCATGGCGGTGACCACCGGGAACAGCGGCCAGGCCAGCTTGCGCCACACATGATAATCCAGGCGGGAAAAAACAAACATGGCCCCAAGGCCCACGACCGCCCACAGCAGCTGCCGCACAATGTAGTGGTAGCTGTTGCCTTCGCGGTAATAGCCCTGCGCATAGCTGGCGCTAAACATCATCACCAGCCCAAATACCAGCAGCAGAATGACCATTACCAAGAAGGTGAGGTCCACACTGGTATTCTCATATCGGGGGAACAGGCGGCGGAAGAATCCCTCCTGTGATTTGGGGCGCGCTCTGCGCCTACTTTCTGCCATGGCTTTCCGCCCCCTTTCCGTTGCTTTCTAAATTAAATCATCAGATAAACCGGAGCGCTAGAATGCCCAGCGCACTCCCGATGGCGGTGATAACGGCAAACATCACCACAATCTGTTTTTCGGTGTAGCCGCTCATCTCAAAGTGATGGTGAATGGGGCTCATCTTAAAGATGCGCTTGCCATGGGTCAGCTTAAAGTAGCAGCGCTGCAGCACCACCGAGCCGATCTCGATAACATAAATAATGCCGAACAGCACCACAAAGAAGGGCAGCCCGGTACCAAAGGCCAGCGCGATGACCATACCGCTCATAAAAAGGGAGCCGGTATCGCCCATGAATACCTTGGCGGGGTAATGGTTCCAGAACAGGAAGCCGATGCAGCCGCCGCCCAATGCCCCCGCCATGATGCCCATTTCTCCCATGCCCAGCAGGTAGCAGAAGATGAGATAGCCGATGGACAATACCAGCGTCACGGAGGAAAGCAGGCCATCCAGGCCATCGGTGAAATTGACAGCATTGGAAAGGGCAATGATGGCAAACATGGCAAACACATAATAGAATACCCCAAAATCGTAGGTGCCGATATAGGGAATGGTTACCATGGTGGACTGCGTGCCGCTGATGTGCAGAAGCAGCAGGTACACCGCGCCAAACAGAATCTGCAGCGCCATCTTCTGCTTTTCGGTCAGGCCCTCATTCTGCTTTTTTACGACCTTCAGGTAGTCATCGAGGAAGCCGATGGCCCCGAATAGCAGCGCCAGCACCAGGCCATAGAACATACGGGCCCGCATAATTGCCGACATTGGATCGCCCACGGTAGAGGCATGCATGAACAGATAGGCTACCACCACCGCAATGGGAATGCCTATGATAAACATAAGGCCGCCCATGGTGGGGGTACCCTGCTTGCCCTGGTGCCACTTGGGGCCGATCTCTAAGATAGTCTGCCCAAAATGCAGACGGCGCAGCATGGGCAACAGCCAAAAGCCCCCCACAGCGGTAATAACACTGGCCAGCAGTACGGCCACGATGACAGCGGTAATATTCATGATGCACTTCCCTTTTCTGTTCTGTTATATTATGCGTGGTAATCCCGGTAAAATGCGGCAATAACCTCTTCCAGCGCCATGCCGTGGCTGGCCTTGCACCATATCACATCGCCCCGGTGCGCCGTGGCGGTCAGATATTTTGTCAGCGCTTCCTTTTCCTCAAAGTGATGAGCTTCCATCCCGGCGGCTTTGGCGGCCCGGGTGGCATACTGTGCCAGGGGGCCCCAGGTCAGCAGCAGGTCTATCCCCTCTTGGGCACACAGGGCGCCGATCTCCCGGTGGCTTTCTTCGGCGATATCGCCCAGCTCCAGCATATCTGCCGCTACAAAGATGCGACGGCCGTCACAGGGGAAACGCCCCAGTGTCTTGATGGCCGCCCGCATGGAATCGGGACTGGCATTGTAGCAGTCCTCCACCATGGTAATGCCCTCATGCTCCACCACCTTTTGGCGCTGGCCGCTGGGAGTATAATTCTTCATGGCCTCTATGGCGGTTTCCGCCGGAATACCCATCGCCCGCCCCGCGCCAAATGCCGCTAGGGCGTTCAGCACCAGGTGCTCCCCAGTGCCGGGGATAGTGGCGCGCCAGCTTTGGCCCTCGGCATGCAGCATAAAATTGGTGGAAAGCGGTGTGGCACTGACGATGGTCGCCTTGATCTCCGCCCGCGGGCTGTTCAGGCCATAGCGTACTACATGGAGGCGGGGGATGTCAACGGTCTGCAGCAGGTCGTTATCATCACACAGCAGCAGTGTGGCACCATCCGGTAAAGCGTCGGCCAGCTCCAGCTTAGCCTTCAAGATATTTTCCCGGCTGCCCAGATGCTCGATGTGGGAAACGCCGATATTGGTGATGATACCCATCATCGGCTTTGCCGCGTAGCACAGGTCCTTGATCTCATTCGGGGCGCTCATACCCATTTCCACCACCGCTACCTCAGTTTCGGGGGTAATGCTCATCAATGTTTTGGGCGCGCCGATCTCGTTATTTTGGTTGCCCTCGGTTTTGATGATGCGGAAGGAGGAGGCCATCACTGCCGCTACCATTTCCTTGGTGGTGGTTTTGCCCACGCTGCCGGTGATGCCTATCACCTTGGCAGGCATTTTGGCGCGGTACAGCGCGGAGATTTCCAGGAGCGCCCGCAAACTGCTCTTTACCCGCAGTACCTTCTCTGCTGGGGTGTAGTCGCCGTCATGCTCGGCCACCGCCGCTTCGGCCCCTGCCGCCAGCGCCCGGTTGATATAGTCGTGGCCATCCACCCGTTCCCCGGGCAGCGCAACAAAAAGCGTCCCGGGGCCGGCTTCCCGACTATCGGTGATCACACGGGTGATCTCTCCCTCCGGAGGCTGGGGGCAGCCCAGCTGGGCGGCTATTTCTCGCAGTGACAGTTTTTCCATGGGATCCTCCCGCTTTTTAGTATCTCAGTCACAATCTCCCTTTCATCAAAGGGGATCGTTTTATTCTGTATGATCTGGTAATCTTCGTGGCCCTTCCCCGCCAAAAGCAGCAGATCGCCCTGCCGCATCATGGCAATGGTCTGCTCTATGGCCTGTCGCCGGTCGGGCACCTCCCGCCAGCGGGTGTTTTTCGGCAGCCCCACTACGATCTCCCGTCGGATTGCCTCCGGCGCTTCATTCCGGGGGTTGTCATCGGTAATGATGATGCCATCTGCCCAGCGGGCCGCGGCTTTTGCCATCAGCGGGCGTTTTTGGCGGTCACGGTCACCACCGCAACCAAAGAGCACCAGCAGCCGGCCCTTATGCACCCGCCGCAGGCTGCGCAGGATGCGTTCCAGCGCATCGGGGGTGTGGGCGTAGTCCCGCAGGATGGTCCTCCCCATGCCTTGCCACAGCAATTCGGCCCTGCCTGGTACGGGTGGACACTGCGGCATCGCCGCCATCACCTGACGGGAAGCAAGCCCCAGCACCAACGCCGTTTCCGCCGCAGCCAGCGCATCGGGGAGAAAGACTTCTCCCGTCAAAGGAACGATAAGCTGCCCGCCCCGCCACGGAAGAATGCTCCTGCCCGGTTCGCAGCGGTATTGCCACGGCAGGTGGTAACCGGAGATCGGCACATTGGCCCTGTCCAGCAGGCGACGCCCATAGGGGTCGGCGGTATTGATGACCGCGCAGCGGCATTGGCTAAAGATCTTTGCCTTGGAGGCAAAGTATCGCTCCATATCCCCATGATAATCCAAATGCTCGGGCGAAAGATTGGTAAACACGGCAGCCGCGAAGGTGATCCCTTCCACTCGCTGCTGCTCCAACGCCTGGCTGCTTACCTCCATCACCACTGTGGTGATGCCGTCCTCTACCATCTGGTGCAGGATGCGATGCAGTTCGGTAGGAGGTGGGGTGGTATAGGGGTTTGGTTGGGTTTTCTCTCCCCACACTATGCCGTCCGTTCCAATGCGCCCGGTCTTGATCCCGGCGCTTTGCAGCAAGTGGCACAGCAGGTGGGCGGTAGTGGTCTTGCCGTTGGTGCCGGTAATGCCGATGATTCGCAGTTCTTTGGCCGGCTCACCCCAATAACGGGCACACAGACGGGCCAGCGCCGCGCGGGTATCGTCGGTGACGATCTGCACAGCGTCGGCAGGCAGATCCAGCGTGTGCTCCACCAAAAAGGCACGGCAGCCGTTTTGATAGGCGATGGCGGCGTAGGTATGACCGTCCAGCCACGCACCCACCAGGCAGACGAACAGGGAACCGGCCGCCGCCTTGCGGGAGTCGTAGATGATGGCGGTGATATCCATGTCGGATGTGCCGGTGTGGGGGATATGTTTGATAAGGTCGTTGAGTTTCATGAAAAACATCCTTCTTAAAAGCCTTCCCCTGAGGGGCTGCGCCCGCAGGCGCGTGTCG
>ERZ780177.2592-NODE-2592-length-14711-cov-21.258461_pt1 | contig 14711 bp, 16 predicted proteins | sample MGYA00510973_ERZ780177 | MGnify/ENA primary metagenome ERZ780177 (study PRJEB29588, sample SAMEA2144396) | human gut metagenome | biome: human gut; feature: human-associated habitat; material: faeces | place: Denmark | collected 2008/2010 ...
ATAAACAAGCAAGTGAGGGAGCAGAGAGGCGGCAAGGTGCTTCTCTGCTCCTTGCCGGCACCGTGTTATTAGCGTTAGGGGGGCGGATAAACGCAGAACATAACAAAGCCCGTATCAGTTTAACTGGTACGGGCTTTGTTGAATAATAAGACCGGCGGAGACCGATGCCGCCAGCAGGACACAGAACACAGCATCTCACGCCGAGAACCGAAGCGGCAGATAATTGCTCTTGCGGCGCTTTAAGTCGATGCCCCGTGTTTCGGCGGAGGCGGAAAGCGTCTCGGCGATGCGGATGACACGCAAAGCCATCGGCACGGTCAGTATTTCGATATAGGATGGCAGCGCTCGCAGCTTCTGAAGCGGTGTTGCAAATGCGCCCCGCGTCCGGATGGACTGCCGCAGTACCGTTGTGGCGATTCTGGAACGCCGGGAATACACAGGCTGCACCGTCAACTTCAAGACCTACACCAACTCCATTTGGGACAAGAAGCAACGAGAAAATCCCATTGAGAAACGAGCAATCTTCCCCAACACGCATGAGCGCATTATTGACGATGCTGTATTTGAAAAGGTGCAGGAGATCCGCTCATCCGTGTCAAGGTATTGGAACGGCTGGTTCTCAAGCACATTCAGGTAGTTATGGGGTATATCCTACGGCACGAGGATTATTTCCGCACGATCATGGAGGAACAGCTCCGCGTGGAAAGCTATGAGCAAATCCGCATCCGCAGAAAGCGTCTGGAAAGCAACGAACGCCGTATTGCCGAGCTGAAAAGACTGTTCATCAAGATTTATGAGGACAACGCCAGCGGGCGGTTAACAGATGAACGCTATGATATGCTGAGCCAGACCTACGAAGCGGAGCAGAAGCAGTTGGAAGCGGAAGCGATCACCTTGCAGCAGGAGATTGAAGTACAGGAACGACAGAACGAAAACATTGAGAAGTCCATTCAGAAAGCGCACAAGTATGTGGGCATTGAGGAACTGGACGGCTATACTCTGCGGGAGCTGGTGTCCGCAATCTATGTGGACGCTCCGGACAAGTCCAGCGGCAAGCGGGTACAGCACATCCACATCAAGTACGACGGGCTGGGCTTTATCCCTCTGGATGAACTGATGAAAAAGGAAACAGCGTGACCGAAGTCACGCCGCCCCTTGAAAACACAAGGTTTTCATCATTTTTTGCTTTTACTGTTTTACGACCACCCGGCAATTCGCCGCGGGGCTTTGTAAAGCGGGAAAAGCTGGCTGTTCCGGCCGCGAAAAAACAGCCACCCTGTCGGGTGGCTGCTTTTTGCTTGCAAAAGAACTTACTTCAGCTCGACCTTGCCGCCGGCCTCTTCGACCTGCTTCTTCATAGCCTCGGCATCGTCCTTGGACAGGCCTTCCTTCAGGGTGTGGGGCACGCCCTCGACGGCAGCCTTGGCCTCGGCCAGGCCCAGACCGGTGATCTCGCGGACGACCTTGATGACCTTGATCTTCTGAGCGGCGTCGAAGCCAGCCAGGACCACGTCGAACTCGGTCTTCTCCTCAGCGGCGGGAGCAGCAGCGCCGGCGGCGGGAGCAGCCATAGCGGCGGCGGAAACGCCGAACTCCTCCTCCAGAGCGTGCACCAGCTCGGACAGCTCCAGAACGGTCAAACCCTTGATCTCTTCGATCATAGCAGTAATCTTCTCAGACATTGTGATAGCCTCCTATTTGTAAGATTTAAATTGATGTTGTGCAGGCCCTGTGCCTGCGATGGAAAGGGGGCCGAATTACTCGGCGGCAGCGCCGTTCTTCTCGGCGATCTGCTTCAGCACGCAAGCCAGACCAGAAATAGGGGCCAGCATGGTGCCCAGGACCTGCGCCTGCAGCACGGGCAGGGCGGGAATGGACGCCAGCGCGTTCACGGTCTCCATGGAGACGACCTTGCCCTCCATGAAACCGCCCTTGATCTCGAACTTGTCCTTCAGCTTCTTTGCGTAGTCCGCCATCACACGGGCCGGGGCGACGGGATCGTCAACACAGATAGCCAGAGAAGTGGTACCGTTGAGCTGATCGTCCAGTTCGTTCAGACCGCAGTTGTTGAAAGCGAAACGCAGCAGGGTGTTCTTGATGACAGCGTACTCAATGTTGTTCTTACGGCACTCCGCGCGCAGCTCGGTATCCTCTGCCACGGTGATGCCCTTGTAATCAACGATGACACCGGCTGCGGAATTCTGCAGCTTTTCGGTCAGCGCCGCCACGATCGCCTGCTTTTCAGACAGAACCTTTGCGTTGGGCATTCTTTGATTTCACCTCCGTTAGAATTGTCGGTGCGTTCAAAAAGGAAACCGTCCTCATGCCAAAGGACATGAGGACGGTAAAAGCAATCAAAATGACTTGCCATCCTCGGCAGGACTTACGGCTTTCGCCACCTGCTGTCTTTGGAACGCAACCAATATTATATCCAAGGCTTCACAGCTTGTCAAGCCAAAGATAACAATTTTCCGGCATTTTCAGGACACTTCCTGAAAGCGCCCCCGGGTACCAAGATACCGAGCCGCCGTTCAGATCTCCGCGCAGATTTTTTGCTGGGCAAGGCGAAGCCTCGCAGGAATACTTTGTGTATTTCAAGAGGCTTCAACGCAGGCCGGCGGGAAATCTGCCGGTGAGCTGTGCGGTGGAGTCGGTATCGCGGTGCCCTCACAAAATTACAGCTGCTTGTTGGCGTTCATCTTCACGCCGGGGCCCATGGTGGAAGCGGCCACGCAGGACTTGATATACTGGCCCTTGGCAGCGGCGGGCTTGGCCTTGATGATAGCGCCGATGAGGGCGGAATAGTTCTCAAACAGCTTGTCAGCGCCGAAGGACACCTTGCCGATGGGGCAGTGGATGATGTTGGTCTTATCCAGACGATACTCGACCTTACCGGCCTTCGCCTCCTGAACGGCCTTGGCGGCGTCGGGAGTCACAGTGCCGGACTTGGGAGAGGGCATCAGACCCTTGGGGCCCAGGACCTTACCCAGACGACCCACAACGCCCATCATGTCGGGGGTGGCGACGACCACGTCGAAGTCGAACCAGTTTTCCTTCTGGATCTTCTCCACCAGGTCCATCTCGCCCACGTAGTCGGCGCCGGCGGCCTTGGCAGCCTCGGCCTTGTCGCCCTTGGCGAACACCAGGACGCGGACGGACTTGCCGGTACCGTTGGGCAGCACGATGGCGCCGCGGACCTGCTGGTCAGCGTGACGGGAGTCCACGCCCAGCTTGACGTGCAGCTCCACGGTCTCGTCGAACTTGGCGGAAGCGGTCTTGCAGATCAGCTCCAGACCCTCCTTGGGGTCGTACAGCGTAGCCTTGTCGATCTGCTTGGCGCTCTCTTGATATTTCTTACCTCTAAACATTTCTTACACCCTCCTTACTCGCCGACCACGACGCCCATGGAACGGGCGGTACCGGCGATCATGCTCATGGCAGCTTCCAGAGACGCGGCGTTCAGGTCGCGCATCTTCAGCTCGGCGATCTTCTGAATGGAGGCCTTGGAAATGGTGGCGACCTTCTCCTTGTTGGGAACGCCGGAACCGGACTCAATGTTGCACTCCTTCTTGATGAGGACAGCCGCGGGAGGGGTCTTGGTGATAAAGCTAAAGGAACGGTCGGCATACACGGTGATGACCACGGGGATGATCAGGCCCATGTCATTCTTGGTGCGCTCGTTGAATTCCTTGGTAAAGGCAGCGATGTTGATGCCGTGCTGACCCAGGGCCGGGCCAACGGGGGGTGCGGGAGTTGCTTTGCCCGCGGGGATCTGCAGTTTGACGTATCCAACTACTTTCTGTGCCATTTGTAGGCACCTCCTTCAATAAAATGTGGTAGCGGCGGGGATACTTGCCGCTTTTGGCGAGACGCGCAGCGTCTCTCCCACTTTGCCGGCACACCTGCGCCGGACTTCCGCGCAGACGCTCTGCGCTCAGTTGCTGCTGACCTCGACCTGGTCCAGTTCGAGATCAACGGGGGTCTCGCGTCCGAACATGGATACGACCACGCGCACCCGGTTCTTCTCCGGCTCGATCTCCTCCACGGTACCGGTGAAGCTGGACAGCGGGCCTTCGGTGATACGCACCGTGTCGCCCACATGGTAGAGCACGACGATCTCGCGCTTCTCCATGCCCAGCGCCGCCACCTCGTCCTCGGTCAGGGGAATGGCCTTGTTAGCCTCGCCCACGAAGCCGGTGACGCCGCGGATGTTGCGGATCAGGTGCCAGGTATCGTCCGTCATGACCATCTTGATGAGGACATAGCCGGGAAATACCTTCCGCTGCACTTCCTTCATCACGCCGGTCTCGGTAACCTCGGTGACCGTCTCCATCGGGATCTCGGTCTTGAGGACCATGTCCTCCATCCCGCGGTTCACCACGGATTTTTCGATGGCGGCCTTTACCGCGTTTTCATAGCCGGAATAGGTATGTGCTACATACCACTTTGCGTTATCAGCCATGTCCTGTACCTTAGAACAGACCGATGAGGGTATCCACCGCCAGCACGGCCACGGCATCAAAGATCCAGATCGCCGCGCCCACGATCAAGGAGCACAGCAGGACGGTGCCGGTGTTCTTGGCGGTAGTCTTGCCATCAGGCCAAACGACCTTTTTCAGTTCGCTTCTCATTTCGCGGAACCACTTGCCGCGATCTTTACTGACCTTCTTCTCTTCAGCCATGTCAATATCTCCTTCCGGTTACTTCGTCTCGGTATGGACGGTGTGCTTTCTGCAGAAGGGGCAATACTTGTTCAGCTCAAGCTTGTCAGGGGTATTCTTCTTGTTCTTCATCGTGTTGTAGTTTCTCTGCTTGCACTCGTTGCATCTCAAAGTGATCTTCACGCGCATTAACGGCACCTCCTTATTAGATTAGGCTTCCGCTTTGGAACGCCCTTTTGCCTCCCTGCCGGATGATCTCCACCTGCGCCCCCGAAGCGAAAAAGCGCGCAAAAAGAAAGCACCCACTCACAGGTAATGCCCACTATACCACACTTTCCCCCGCCGGTCAACCGCTTTTTGCAGAAAAATCCCGTATTTTTCGCGGTTTCGTCCCATTTTCTGTTGCTTCCCGCCGTCATTTTGTGTATGATAGAGCCGATATGAAAAAACGCGGCGGCGCACGCCGCGAAAAGTGAGGTACATCCCCATGAAGATCATGGCCATCGACTACGGCGACGCCCACACCGGCATCGCCATTTCCGACTATACCGAGACGCTGGCGGGCTACTCCGACACCCTCCACTCCCGCCGACAGGAGGAGGTGCTCTCCGGCATACAGCGGCTCATCGCCGAGCACGGCGTACAGCTGCTGGTGCTGGGCTACCCCCGGAACATGGATGGCACCGAGGGGCCCCGGGCCAAGAAATGCGCCGCCTTCGGCGCGCTGCTGCGGCAGGCGACCGGGCTGGAGGTCATCCTCTGGGATGAGCGCCGCACCACCATCGACGCCCACAACATCCTGTTTCAGAACGGGCAGAACGCCAAGAAGCGAAAGAAGACCGTGGACGCGGTGGCCGCCGCGCTGATGCTGGAGGGCTATCTGACCCGCCGGCGGCTGGAGGGCGCGAAATGACGGACGTTATCGTTATCGGCGGCGGCGCCAGCGGCATGATGGCGGCGCTGACCGCCGCGGAAAACGGCCGCAGCGTCGTCCTGCTGGAACGGCAGAGCCGGGTAGGGCGCAAGCTGCTGGCCACCGGCAACGGCCGGTGCAATCTGACCAACTACCATGTATCTCCCGATCATTACCATGGGGAGGACAGCAGTTTCTGCGCTCACGCGCTGCGCGCCTTTGACACAGGCACAACGCTGCAGTATTTTGCCTCACTGGGACTGCTGACGGTCAGCGAGGACAGCGGCCGGGTGTACCCCATGAGCAACATGGCCGGCAGTGTGCTGGACGTGCTGCGCTACGCGCTGGAGCGCCCCGGCATCCGGGTCTGCACCGGGCAGGCGGTCACCGCCGTAAAGCGAATAGCGGAGGGCTTCACCGTCAGGACCGAGGCGGAGGTCTTTGCCGCGCGGAAGGTCATACTGGCCGCCGGCGGGGCCGCCGGCAGCAAAGTAGGCGGCGTCATGGACGGCTATCGCCTTGCCAAAATGCTGGGACACCACCGCACCGTGCTGTATCCCTCCCTGGTGCAGCTGAGGACCGATCCCACCTATCCCCGGGCGCTGAAGGGCATCAAGGCCGAGTGCAGCATCGCCATCCTCCGGGGCGGCGAGCGTGTGGCGGCGAACCACGGCGAGGTGCTGTTCACCGAATACGGTGTCAGCGGTCCGGCGATCTTCGACATCTCCCGGACGGTGTCCACCGGCGGCGAGGGGCTGGTCTGCGCGCTGGACTTCTTCCCTGACTGGGAGACGCGGGAGGTGCTGGACTGGCTGCGCCTGCGGCGGGAGGCCATGGGCGCTCGCGAGGCCTCCACCCTGCTGGTAGGCTCCTGCCACACCCGGCTGGGGCAGATGCTCTGCAAGGCCGCCGGGTTCACCAGCCAGCGCGCCGCCGACCTCACCGACAGCGATCTGGAGCGTATCGCCCGGCAGGTGAAGCGCTTTGCGCTCCCTATCACCGGCACCTGCGGCTTTGACCAGGCACAGGTCACGGCGGGCGGCCTGCGGACGGAGGAATTTGACCCGGAAACGCTGGAAAGCCGCGTCGTTCCGGGGCTGTACGCCTGCGGCGAGGTGCTGGACGTGGACGGCGACTGCGGCGGCTTCAACCTGCAATGGGCCTGGTCGTCCGGGCATCTGGCCGGGCTGCTGCTGTAATAAGTTGACAATAATTTTAATTATGGTAAACCTGTAAACTGCCCGCGGCAGCTTACAGGTTTACTTTTTCGTCTTAATAAAGTCTTAATCCTCCCCCTGCTTGTTTCTTAAGAGGCATTTCGGTACCATGGAGCCAGAAAGGAAAGAAAGGAAGTGCCCCTATGGAACCCACGCTGCGGACCATCAATGCCGTGATCTCGGCGCTGTTTTTTATCTGCTACACCTATCAATTTCTCTATATCCCGCTGGTGCTGCTGAAAAAGCGCCGGCCCCTTCCCCACCCTGCCGCGTCCCATCGGTACGCGGTGCTCATCGCTGCGCGGAACGAGGAAAACGTCATTGCCGGGCTGCTGGACTCGCTGGCCGCGCAGACCTACGATATGTCCCTGGTAACGGTGTTCGTGGCGGCGGACAACTGCACCGACAGCACCGCCGCCATCGCGCGGGCACACGGGGCGGTGGTGTATGAGCGCTTCAATCACGTGAACGTGGGCAAGGGCTACGCCCTGGATTTTCTGCTGCAGCACATCGGCGCAGACTATCCGGAGGGCTTTGACGGCTACTTCGTGTTCGACGCGGACAACATCCTCTCGCCGGACTACCTCGAGCGCATGAACGAGAGCTTCTCCGCCGGAAACGAGATCGTGACCAGCTACCGCAACAGCAAAAATTTCGGCGACAACTGGATCAGCGCCGGGTACGCCCTGTGGTTCCTGCGGGAGAGCCGCTATCTGAACGGCGCGCGGAACCGGCTGGGCAGCAGCGCCGCCGTGGGCGGGACAGGCTTTCTGTTCTCGCAGCGGATACTGGACGAGAGCCATGGCTGGCGGTTCTATCTGCTGACGGAGGACATTGAGTTTTCCATCCACCACATTCTGCGGGGCGAGAGGATCGCCATCTGCGAGGACGCGGTGCTGTACGACGAGCAGCCCACCGACTTTCGCCAGTCCGTGCGCCAGCGGCTGCGCTGGGCCAAGGGCTACATACAGGTATTCCGCCGCTACGGCGCGGACCTGCTGAAGGGCACGGCCCGGGGCAGCTGGAGCTGCTTCGATATGTCCATGTCCATCCTGCCGGCGTTTATCCTGACGGCCCTGGGTCTGCTGGCCAACCTGACGCTGACGGCGCTGGGCCTTATGCAGGGCGACGGCGTATGGTTCGCCCTTCGCTCCCTGCTGGAGTGCATGGGCAGTATCCTGGCCACGCTGCTGGTGCTGGGCGGCATCACCGTGGCCAGCGAGTGGCGGCGTATCCACGCGCCGGCGTGGAAAAAGATCGCTTTCACTCTGACGTTCCCGCTGTTTATGCTGACGTATCTGCCCATCTCGCTGGCGGCGCTGTTTATGAAGGTGGAGTGGAAGCCCATCCACCACAGTGTAAACCTGGCGTCGCTCCCCTCCCCCGCTGTGAAGAATTGACCTTGTGCAAAGGCGGGAATAGGGGTATGATAGATGTATTACTCCCACAGGAGGTCCCTCTATGTACACGATTTTGGTCGTTGATGATGAAAAGGATATTGTCTCCGCGCTGGAGATCTATCTCAAGGCCGAGGGCTACCGGGTGCTGTCCGCCTGCAACGGGAAAGAGGCCCTGGCCGCGGCGGCGCGGGAGGACGTGCACCTCATTCTGATGGATATCATGATGCCCGTGATGGACGGACTGTCCGCCATGGCCCAGCTGCGGCAGACCAGCAACGTACCCGTGATCCTGCTGACCGCCAAGGGCGAGGACACCGACAAGGTACTGGGGCTGAACGTGGGCGCGGACGACTATATCACCAAGCCCTTCAACCCGGTGGAGCTGCTGGCCCGGGTACGCTCACAGCCGCGGCGGTATTTGCAGCTGGGCGGCGGGCAGGTGCAGGCCAGCACGCTCATCATCGGCGGCATCTGCCTGGATGACAACGCCAAGACCGTCACCGTGGACGGCGACCCTGTGGCCCTGACACCCAAGGAGTACGACATCCTGCGGTTCCTCATGCGGAACGCGGGGACGGTGTTCTCCCCCAATGAGATCTACCGCCGGGTGTGGGAGGATGTGCCGCTGAACGCCGCGGGCGCCATCGCGGTACACATCCGGCACCTGCGGGAAAAGCTGGAGATCAACCCCTCAGAGCCCCGGTACATCAAGGTGGTCTGGGGCAAGGGCTATAAGATGGAGGGTGGCATCTCATGAAGGGATTTTTAGACAAGACGTGGGCGAAGGCCGCCGCCTTCGTGCTGACGCTGGTGTTCGGCGTTCTGACCGTTCTGGGCGGCGTGGGTGTGGGTATCCTTATCAGCTACGACGTGTTTCTGGACGGCGGCGACTTCCTGCGCCAGACGATGTACGAGGGAAACTGCGTCAGATCCATCGACACCGCCGACAGCTTCCTGCGCGGCACGCTGGCCAATGCGGGCGTGCTGGTCAGTGACGGCACCTATGACTACAGTACCGTTGAAAATGGAGATGTCACCGAGGAGGAGCGGGCTCAGGTGATCAGCGACCTGCCCCGCGTTTTTGCGGAGGAGTTCTCCCGCGATGCCGCCGACTGTCACCTGACCGTCACCGTCAGAGGAAATGGGGAGGTCGTCGGTACCTTTGAAAATTTTGAGCTGACAGACGGCGACAAGCCGCTGTACGCCACGCAGGAGACGTTCACCTACGCGCTGAACACCGGCAATACGGCCATGGTCACCATTGCCGCCGATCTGCTGCGCACCGAGGAGGTGCCCTCTTATTCCTATCTGCTGGACATGTGGCTGGTGGAGCATACCGCCCTGACGGTGATTCTGACCGTGCTGTTCGCGGCGCTGGCACTGTTCTTCTTCTGCTTCCTCATGGCCTCTGCCGGCCATTGGGCGAGGCATGAGGGCATCCATCTGACGTGGCTGGACAAGATCCCCGCGGATGTATGGCTGATCGTACTGCTGTGTACGTTTTTCATTGGTTGGGAAGCGTTCTATTACGGGTGGGGACGCGTTTTCTTCTGCGCGGCGCTGGTGCCGCTGGTGCTGCTGTTCCTGTGCGCCTTTGCCGCCCAGTGCAAGGCGGGCACCGTCCTGCGGAGCGCGCTGATCGCGCGGATAGCCCGGTTCCTCTGGCGCATTGTCCGTTCGCTGTTTCTGGGGCTGTGGCGCATCGCCAAAAGCCTGCCGCTGATCTGGAAGACAGCTTTGGCGGGGCTGATACTGGTGTTTATTGAATCCGTCCTCTTCATACAGGACTACTACGGCACCCTCGCCGCGCCGTTTCTGGCACTGAAACTCGCAGAACTGCTGGCGGTGCTGTATGTAGCCGTCAATCTGCGGACGCTGCAGAAGGGCGGCGAAAAGCTGGCCCGGGGCGACTTCTCCTCCCCCATCGACACGAAGTACCTCATCGGCGACTTCAAGCGCTACGGGCAGGAGCTGAACGATGTACAGTCCGGCCTGGAGCAGGCGGTGCAGGAGCAGATGAAGGCCGAGCACCTGAAGACAGAGCTCATCACCAACGTGTCCCACGACATCAAGACGCCGCTGACGTCCATCGTCAACTATGTGGACCTGCTGAAAAAGGAGGACATCCCCTCCCCAGAGGCCCGGGAGTACATCGCCGTGCTGGACCGGCAGAGCCATCGGCTGAAAAAGCTGACAGAGGACCTGGTGGAGGCGTCCAAAGCCTCCTCCGGCGTGCTGAATGTGGACCTACAGCCCACGGACGTGAACGTGCTGTTTTCACAGATCGAGGGCGAGTATCAGGAACGGTTGGCCGCCTGCCAGCTGACGCTGGTAACGCAGCCTCCCGCACCGGGTACCGTCATCCGCGCCGACAGTCGTTTGCTGAGCCGCGTCATGGACAATCTGGTGTCCAATATCTGCAAGTACGCCCTGCCCAGCACACGGGTCTACGTGGTTTCCACGCTGTCCCGGGAGGCCGTTACCATCAGCTTCAAGAACGTCTCGCGGGACGAGCTGAATATCTCCCCCGACGAGCTGATGGAGCGTTTTGTGCGCGGCGATGCCTCGCGGCACACGGAGGGCAGCGGACTGGGGCTGTCCATCGCACGGAGCCTGGTGCAGCTGCAGGGCGGCCGCTTCGACCTGGCCATCGACGCCGACCTTTTCCGCGCGGATATCACCTTCCCGCTGTCGGAGAGCGCAGCAAGCTAAGTGTTTTATACAGATCTGAATAAGGTCGTCATCGGCAGGCAAGCGCCCGCCGATGACGACCTTATTTATGTAAACCAAAAACTTTCTCTTCCCTTCCACCCGCAGCTGTGGTATACTGAAAAAGTATCCGGGTATAGCGAAGTTGGTAGCGCGCTTGATTTGGGAATACATGCGGAAGCTCTGAAAAAACTTAATATCGGGGTGTTGCGCAGTTGGTAGCGCGCCTGCTTTGGGAGCGCCGTGGCGGTATCCGGGACGGGGCATTGTGAAACGCCGCAAAGCCTTGCAACACCTGCGTTTGCTGGATTTTCCCCGATTGCCGAAAGCGGCACAAAAGCGGCTTTGACCACATAAATGACCACAGACAGAAAAAACTTTATTTTTACCCCTCGCCGTGGTATCATGGCAGGAAAGTGAATATCCGGGTGTAGCGAAGTTGGTATCGCGCCTGGTTTGGGACCAGGAGACCGTGCGTTCGAGCCGCACTACTCGGACCAAAATCCCTCTGAAATCAATGATTTCAGAGGGATTTTCTTATTCTTTGTCTATTGCGGCGCAGAATCTGAGTCTGCTATTCTTAACATACCTTTTCTACAGTTCTTGTGCAAAGTGTGAAACGATTATACGGGTTATCAGATTGTCCTCTATTTTTAGCTGTATGCGAACTCCGTCAAGTCGACTAAGTAACTTTACTTTTCGCACAGAAAGTGCAGACCAAATATGTAGACAGGCATGCTTAATTACTATATAATGATTCTATGTAATGCTATAACGACGGTAACTCAGTTGCCCTGCGCCTTGCATAAAGAATCATTCTATACTAAAAGTGCAGCGGGAAGGGAAACAAATATGAACGAGGAGAATCGGATAACTCTAATTTTAATTGATACATGTGCCTTTAGGGAAGCAAATAGTGATTTCCCTGGCATAGTAAAAAGTTTGCTTCCCTCTTTTTTCTCGACAGTAGATGAGAAAGGTATTGCCTTGTTAACGCACCCCGTGCTTGAAAATGAGATTCGTAAACATATTGAAGATTCCAGCATATTTAAAGACTATCAATCACTACTTACTCAGCTTCGCAAGTGTACCAGCACTTTAAAACATTACAGACTTGATGATGTACTTTTGTCTTCCAAGATTTCGGAGTTGGATATTCAAACTAAACTTTTCGAATCTTATCAACAATATTACCAGGATGCGATTCACCTTGATTTTGGTGACCCTGCTTCTGTATCTGAACTTTATTTTAATAGCCAAGCCCCTTTTGCGATGTCTGGCAAAAAGAAAGCTGAATTTCCAGATGCCTTTGTTTTTGATGCTACAAGAAAATACCTTGAAAAGCATCCAAATGATATCTTGCTGGTCATATCTAAAGACAGTGATTGGACGACCGCATTTAATCAGATAGAGGATGTCATAATCTGCGATTCTATTTCTAATGCGCTAACTAAAATCAGCAATATCGATAGCATACTAAGTCAAGAAATGCTCAGCCAAATTTTCAGAGGTGCATATAAAGAAATAATTTCAAACGCACAGCAGAAAGTTGAATGTGAATGTTTTGAACTTGATGATTACGAAAACCTCAACGAGCTGGAAATTGAGTCTGTAAAGGTCGATTGTGTTAGCGATAATTTTATCCCGCTAAAGATTGCCCGTGATAGCTTACTGCTAAGCACCAATGTCACAATTAAAGCTTCTGGCTATGCTGAAGTATTTGATGAGGAGAACTCAATTTGGGATAGCGTTGACAGAGAATATTTCTATATGGCATATGCTGATATAGATTTCACAGATGCTGAAGTAGAAGTTGACTGCGAAATTCTTATTTCATTTGACTTTGATGATCCCGAAAATACCGCTCAAGTAATGGAATTTCGTCTTCTTAATCAAGGTAATATTTGCATTGACTGCGAAGGCGCATCAATTAGAGAGATTGATGAAGAGGAGTTGTCGGTAAGGGCCTTGCGTGAAGATAAAGGGTACCCTCGTAGAAATACAAAATAGTTTTTGAATGTAACTAAAAATGCCGCCTTGAGTATTGAGTATTCAAGGCGGCATTTCACTTAATTATTTCTTCTTTCCCCGCTTGACTTTCTTCTCCTCCGGGGGGCGACCATCACTTTCACCCATGTCTTTCAGCCGCTGCGCTTCCACGATCTCCGCTTTCATCTCCACGATCAGTGTCTTTAGCTTCTCCTCGCACTCCTCGCGGGTGTGAGCGTAGACATTGCGGGCGTGCTTTTTACCGTCGGGCCATTTGGGTGAGTAGCGGCCTTCAAAGAGGTGGTCGTTGATCTCACTGACGCAGCCAGTGCCGGATCTGCGCTTGCGGCCCACATAGGGCTTGAAGTCGGTCATTCTCGGCTTCTCCGCCGTGGCTGGGGCAGTTTCCTGCCCCAGTTCTGAAAGTCTCTCCTGCGGCGCCGCCTTGCCGATGCCGCGGTCAATGTTTGCGGCGGCTGCCCGCTGCATATCATCGGTGATGTGGGTGTAGATGTCCAGCGTGGTGGCCGCCGACACATGCCCCAGCATGGTGGAAAGAGTCTTGACATCCATACCGTTTTCCAGCGCTAAGGTTGCGAATGTATGGCGCAGATCATGAAATCTAACATGTTTGCACCCTGCGTGCTCCAAGATGAGCTGCAGTCTGCGGCGCACCACGCCGGGTGTGATGGGGCAATCCTCCTTGACAGGCGACGGGAACATCCAGCGGGAGTCCACTGTTTTCTTATACTCCTGCAGCACCGCCACCACAGCGGGCGGCAGGACGATCTTGCGGACGGAGTTCTTCGTCTTGGGCGTGCTGATTTGAAGTTGGCCCCGCACATCGTAGACCTGCTTGTTCACATTCAGTACGCCGGTTTTGAAGTTCAGGTCGTCCCATTGCAGCGCCATCAGCTCACCCCGGCGCAGGCCGGTGGCTAAGTCCAGAAGGAAGACTTCGTAGTAGCCCTCGAACTTCGCCTGAATGAGGAACCTTTGAAGTTCCTCCCGCGTCAGCACCTGCATCTCCCGCGCCTTCTTGGGCGGCAGCTTGCAGCCGATGGCCGGGTTCACGCGGATCAGCCCATCCTGCACCGCCTTCTCCAATGCGGAGCGGCAGGTGGCGTGACACATACGCACCATTCGGTCGGACAGCCCTTCGCCGTACTTGTCGGTGAACCGCTTCCGACCGCTTTTCTTGAGCCGACCGTAGAACTGCTGCAGGTCGTTCTATGTCAGCTTATTCAGCGGGATGTCCCCGATCTCCGGGATGATGTGCAGGCGGATGCGGCTCTCGTAGGTCTCCTGCGTAGTGGGGCGGATCTTAGGCTTGGAGTGATTCTCGTACCAGCATGTCAGCCAGTCCCCGAAGGGCATCTCAGACCGCACTTTTTCGGGCTTCAGTCCGCCGTAATCCTCCTTGAGCTTCTGGAGCTTCTCGACGCACTCCTTCTTCGTTTTAGCGAGAACATTTTTCGTCTTGGGATAGCCGTTATCATCGTAGCCGATGACGATGCGGCCTTCCCACCGACCGTCCTTGCGCTGTCTTACTGTTCCGTCACCGGCTTTTCGCTTTCTTGCCACGGTTTCAACTCCTTTCCGAAGATGTCCTCCATGAAGCCGCCCACGATACCGCAGGCCTGCTTTTGCATATCTGAGGTGACATGGGTGTAGGTGTCCAGCGTGAAGGAGGCGTTGGTGTGGCCCAGGATACCGGACAGGGTTTTGGCGTCCACACCGCTGGTGAGGGCGTGGGTGGCGAAGGTATGCCCTTACGGTATAATTACGACAAACCGGAAAAGCCCCGTAGGATCAAGGGTTT
>ERZ780177.2594-NODE-2594-length-14699-cov-3.890399_pt1 | contig 14699 bp, 14 predicted proteins | sample MGYA00510973_ERZ780177 | MGnify/ENA primary metagenome ERZ780177 (study PRJEB29588, sample SAMEA2144396) | human gut metagenome | biome: human gut; feature: human-associated habitat; material: faeces | place: Denmark | collected 2008/2010 ...
AAACGCAGGACAACGGCAAGCCGATTCGTGAAACGACGCTTGTTGATGTTCCGTTGTCTTCTGACCATTTCCGATATTTTGCGGGTTGCCTGCGTGCCGACGAGGGCGAAGCCGTCATGATCGACGAAAACTCTCTTTCCATGGTTCTGCGCGAGCCGATCGGTGTCGTCGGTCAGATCATTCCGTGGAACTTCCCGTTGCTGATGGGAGCCTGGAAAATTGCTCCGGCACTTGCCGCCGGCAACACGGTGGTGATCAAGTCTTCGTCTACGACGCCGCTTTCACTTCTCGTACTGGGGGAAATTCTCAATGAAGTGCTCCCGGCCGGTGTCGTCAACATCATCACCGGACGCGGCGCTTCGACCGGTCAGGCGATGCTTGATCACCCGGGCTTTGACAAGCTTGCGTTTACGGGTTCCACCGAAGTGGGCTACGACGTTGCCAAGGCTGCGGCCAACCGTCTGATTCCGGCGACGCTCGAATTGGGCGGCAAGTCGGCCAACATCTACTTCGATGACTGCCAAATCGACAAGGCGATCGAAGGTGCACAGATCGGTATTCTTTTTAACCAAGGTCAGGTCTGCTGCGCCGGTTCCCGCATTTTTGTGCAGGAAGGCATCTATGACGAATTCGTCGCTAAGCTTGTCGAAGCCTTTAAGGCCGTCAAAGTAGGCGATCCGATGGATATGCAGACCCAGATGGGTTCTCAGATCAACAAGCGTCAGCTCGAAAAGATTCTCGGCTGGGTTGAAACGGCCAAGAAGGAAGGCGCGACGGTTCTGGTGGGCGGCGAAGCTGCCAAGGTGCCCGGTTTTGAAGACGGTGCCTTCATGCAGCCGACGCTTCTGGGCAATGTCACCAACGACATGGCGGTGGCTCAGAACGAAATCTTCGGTCCGGTTGCCGTGGTGATCAAGTTCCGTACGGAAGAAGAGGTTGTCGCCATGGCCAACGACTCCGAATATGGCCTCGGCGGCGCCGTGTGGACCCGCGACATTAACCGTGCCCTGCGCGTGGCGCGAGGCGTTCGTACCGGTCGTATGTGGGTCAACACCTACAATGAATTGCCGGCTCACACGCCGTTTGGCGGCTACAAGAAGTCCGGCATCGGTCGCGAAACGCATAAGATGATGCTCGAGCACTACAGCCAGCACAAGAACATCTACATTTCTCTTTCGGAAGCAAAGAGAGGCTTCTTCTGATTTCCATCTCCTAACCTCAGCTCGTCTGTGCTGACTCAAACGCCCGGGACACGTGAGTTCCGGGCGTTTTTGATAGGAGATGCACAGCAAAGCAGAGTTTGGCAATCAATCACATCGTCTGGCGGCACCCGTCCAGTTTCTTCTCGGAAAGCCAATCTTTCAACGCTTTGGCAACTTTCTGATTGTTCCTTTCGGCAAACGGAAAGTGCGAGTTGCCGCGAATGCCGATGTCAGGAAGACGGATCACTTTTGCATCGCCGCCGTGACGGTTAACTGCTGCGGCAAAGAGATCGGCCATTTCAGATGCTGCCCGCCAGTAGTCGTTGTGCGGATGCGTGGTTGGCGCCTTCGGGATGTAGTCGCCGTAGAAAATCACGATGGGAAAGCGCGTGAGTTTCAAGAAAGCTTCCATTGACACTTCTTCGGCTTTCATGTCCCCGAAAAAGCCTGCGTTTTTGATTGGAGCTGGGACTTCGCCTTTGGGAAACGGAAAGCCGCTTCCTGGTTCGTAGGCGACAATGCCTTTGACATGAGCACTTTGCATGCCGACAAGCCAGCCGATACCGCAGCCTTGAGAGTGCGTCAAAAAAACGGCATCTCCCGTTTTCTCAAAAACGGAAGTCAGGGCTTGTGCATTGACTCTGGCGTCGTAAGGCGCCGTGTTGGGCGTCATCTGTCGGAAAAACTGATCCAAGGATTTCGCATCCTGCGGGAAGGCCGATCCAGTATTGAACTTCGGCCACAATCCCATGCGAAACTGTCCGAAAAAGAAGCCTTCGTCGGGAGCAGCGGGGATTTGACCGGCTACCGTACTTCTGCCGGCAATGCCGCGGCGCGGCTGATCCACCAGATAGATCGGGTAGCCGTCGGCGAGAAAAATGTTTTTGAAGCCGTCTCGTCCGTCGGGTGTTGTGTCCCAAGTTTTGGAGGATTGACCGGCACCGTGCAAAAAGACGAGCGGCAGTGCTCGAGCCTGTGACGGGACTTGGTAGCTTACGATGGCGTGGTCACCGTGCAGAGTCTGCGCTTCAGCCTTCGGATGGTACGGATCGTATGCTGACTTGGCCTCAATTACCGTACCGCCGGCGGCAAAACTGCCTTGATCAACGATGGTGACGGGTGGCATGGACCAGGCAGAACCAAGACAACAAGCCAAGGAAAGTGAGCAGGCTAAACGAAGGCTGAGACGCATGGCGGTTCTCCGGTCACTTGGCAAGAACGCCGTTGGCAATCAGCCAATCGCGCACCACCTTGCTGTTGGTGCGAACGCTGCCCTCGACCGTTAAATGGGTGCCGAGGCGTGCGCCGGTCGGCCTGAGGATCTTTTCAAAGTCTTCGCGCGTGTGCATCAAGCCGCCGCCACCGTGGGTGTTGCAAGTGGTCACAAGCTTGCCCGTGAAGTTCTGCGCTTTGGCCCAGGTTTGAAGCGGCATGGCCGTGTGGTGCCACCAGGTGGGTGTGGCTAGAACCACAACGTCGTATTTTGAAAGATCAATGTCTATGGGCTGAACCTCGTGGATAATGTTCTTTTCGAGCTCTTCCTTGACGACCTCCGTTGTGGGCTTGTAGGCCTCCGGATAGGGCTTGACGGTCTTGACTTCAAAAGTGTCGGCTCCTGTCATGGCTTGCACGGCTTTGGCAACGCTTGCGGTATTGCCGCTGCGGGAAAAGTACACGACGGTCACCCGCATTTTCGCGACTGTGTTTTTGCTGTCGGCGGCGACGGATTGAGCCATGGCGGATCCTCCGAAAATCAATGCTCCTAGCATTTGACAGAATGTGCGCTTTTGCATGTCCGTTCCTTTGACAAAGTTGTCGGAAGAAAAAGACCGTTGTGACGGAACCGACGGGAAGCGCTTCGGTTCGACCGCAGAAGGCCTTGAGCTTGTCGACCGCCTGATTTACGTACTCGGGAACGTAATATGTTTGGATGTGTGTTGCTCCCGGAATCTTGAAGAGTTCCTTATCTTTGGTGCCGGTGGCTTTGGCAAATACTTCCTCGGTCATGTAGAGCGAATCGGCTTTTTCGCCTGCCATCATCAAAAGCGGAACATTGATCAGTTCGACCTGGTCTCGTGCGTCCCAGGCCATCAGATCCATCAGACTCGAGGTCGTGTAAGTAAAGGTCGAATTGGGGTGACGGTGTGTGCGGCCGTAATAAAGCATGCCTTCACGGTAGAGGGCGGTTGAAATCTTCGCAATGGATTCATCGGTGAGCGCGTCGAAGTCAACCGTGCCCGAGAACGACACTTCACCGGTCGTGACTTCTTTGGCACGTGCATCCGAGGCTATTTTCTGACGTTCGGCAATCGTATCGAGCCCTGTGTACATGTACCCGTTGCGACGCACTTCGCCGGAGTTGAACATGGACAGTGTTGCGACGGCCTTGAATCGCTTGTCGGATTTGGCGGCGTTGATCGTGTAGCCGCCACCGCCGCAAATACCCAGAGCGCCCAGGCGAGCGGCGTCAACTCCAGGGTAGGTGAAGATGAAGTCGGCCATGCCGTGGATGTCTTCCGTGCGGTACTGAGGCTTGTCAGTGTGACGTGGCGGACCTTCGCTGGCACCCTGGTAGGCGGCGTCGGCTGTGATCGTCACGTAGCCGAGCTCGGCCAGGCGTTGCGCTTAAAGGCCTGCAACCTGTTCCTTCACGCCGCCGTTGGGATGTGCGACGACGACAGCGGGATAGTTCTTCTTAGCATCGAAGTTTGCGGGCGTATACACGTTGGCGGCAATCTTGAGGCCGTTGAGCTTATAAGAGACCGGATGGATGTTGACGTGACCGGCTTTGTTTGCCGTGATGGCGCCCTGATACACCAAACCGAAAGGGTTCTTGTCCGCGGCGGCTGCCGGCATGGAAGTGCAGATGCAGGCGGCTGCAGCGGCGGCGGCGACGACGGATGCGGTTTTCGTCATTTTTTGTCCTTTAAAAGTTATGAGATTACTTTGTGCGGCGTGTTTCAAGCACGGTTTTTAAAGTGTCCTGTGCGAGTTTTCCTTCACACTCGCCGACGTTTTTTTGAGTTCTTCGGCAAATCGGGAAAGTTCTTCTGGAGTAAGGCCTACATTCATGCAGACATTTAAATGCGAGCGAAGTTGTGCCGGAGCGGGCAGGGCGGCCAGAGCCGAAACGGTGGCGAGTTCCCGCTCGCGCCGGTTGAGGACGTCATTGGCAAAGATGGCGCCGAAGAGGTGATCCTTGAGGTACGTGTCGATGTTGGGCGAGAACGTGTACACGGGACCAGCAACGGGGCGCCCCACCAATTCGGTTTGTGTTTTCGTGCCGATTTGGTGCAGATCGATGCCCTGGGGCAAAGGAGTGGGCTCACGGCCGAGCGTATCTTTCAGGCTAGCGGCTTTGCGTTCGTCCAGAAGCTTCACGTAGACGCCGAGTGCCGTGAGACTGCGCGGAAATCCGGTATAGGCATACATCTGTTCGAGCACGGCTTTGATTTCGTTGACGGTGAGACCATTGTCGAGCCCCTTGGCAAGTGCCTTTTTGAGTTGTTCCTGATTGCCGTTGGCGGTAAATGCTGCAATCGGGACAATGCTTGCTTCGCGGGAGGTGAGTTCTGCGGAGGCGGACGGAGAAAAGCTTGCTGCCAACAGTGTTGCGGCAGCGACAGCCAGGCTGAGCGGCTTGCGCGGTTTCATAATTATGCTTCCCATTTGTGAAGAGATCTTCCCGATGAAACAGGGTTTGTTTCTTGGTGGAAAGCATAGAAAACGAGGTCTATTCAAAAAGGCGCGTTTGTGCACACTTTTTGCCAATTTCTGCCTTTGACGAAATTTTTGAAGTCTTCTCAGAGTGAGACTCCAAAGCACCCGCCACGTTGTTTTGATTGAGCAGAAAAGAGATGTCAAAACAACATAAAAGTTTATACACGAGCTTTAAAATGGCTTGATGTCCAAAAAGACCTGATTGGTTATCTTGTCGCTACAGTTGGGCCGGATCAGCAAAAAGGCATACGGAAAGAGGCTATTTGCTACGTGTTTTTGGTCATAAAAGATTGTAAGTGAATCTTTATTTCTGCATGCTCTTCGGTTTTGCCAGAGCGGAATGTCGGCGGTGTTTTTCCCAGTCCGTGAGGTACTGCTTGGCGAGTTCAGGGGAATTTAGCCGCAGCAGATTCTCGGCGTTGGACTCCTCCGCGTCAGCTTTGAAATTAAAGCTTCCGGTCAGCACGGTGGTTCCGTCAATGATTATGACTTTGTTGTGATACAGGAAATGCTTCGGATCCGTAAAGACCGGCACGTTTTGTTTAACAAGCCATTTTTTGAGACTGGTCTTGTATTTGCTTTTTTTCTTGTCAAGGATGATCGATACTTCAACGCCGCGGTCTTTGGCGTCGACAAGCGCTTGGGCGATTATTTTGTCCTCAAGTTTGTATGCGCCGACGTGAATTTCTTTTTTAGCACCGGCGATGGATTCAAGAATCGCATCGCGGGCACCGCCTTGAGGAGAAAACCAAACTTCAGTCTGTGTGGAGATGCTAGCTGAAGCGGCATAAGCCGAATTGGTTATAAGAAAAGCCGAAAGTAGGAACACAATTTTTTGCATGTTCTACATTCCTTCAAAAAAAGGCCCGCTGTCCAAAGGAGTGGATAGCGGGCCTAGCTTTACAGCTGTTTTGAGATTAACCGAAGAAGATCTGGTTAAAGATCAAAGTCGTGATCAAACCGAGCGTCATCGGAATCCAGGTGCGGCGTACGATAGCCATCGGCGAAACGCCGGCGGCACCGGCCACAGCAATGATCACACCTGCCACAGGACTCATGGCGCGGATCATGCCGCTTGCAAACTGCATCGGGGTGACCAGAGCTTCAACGGAACCGCCGAAACCGGCCGCCACGTCCGGAGCCAGAGAGGCGAACGAGGAGTAGGCACCGACACCGGAACCGGTGAGGAACGTCACCAACGACACAATGGCCGTCAGAATCACCGTCATCACGCCCATACCGGCACCCACGCCGTTGGCCGAATTGATGATGACGTCAATGAGGCCAGAAGTCTTAAGACCGGTCGCAAAGAACTCAGCGCAGATGATCAGGGCCACAATGCCCGTGAACATCTTGCCCATGGCCTGGAACATGGCCATGCCGTCTTTGAAGATCTTCTTGACATCGCGCAGGCGGATCAATTCGACGATCACCACAAACACCCACACCATGAAGAGAGCAGCCACCGTATCGAGCTTGACCGAGGTAACGACGAGCTTGGAGAAGATAATCAGCAGGGCGATCGGAAGAACCGGGAAGAAGGCGTACCACTTCGGAACGACGGGGACATCAACTTTTTTAACCTCGACAACTTCAGCGACTTGATCGTCATTCTTTTTGTCGTAATAACGTTGCACAAAGTAGTGTGCAATCGCCGCAACGATTAAGGTCGGAACAGCCAGCGGAAGCTGGTATTGAACGAGATAGATGATCGGATCAAGACCGCCCACTTTGGCAGCCAGGCTTGCGGTACCGGCCGTCGGTGCAAAGGTCATGCCGGCCGAGGTGCCGATGACGGCAGCAGCGGCTGCGGCAGAGACGCCCACAGCTTTGAGAATCGGGAACAATGCCACCAAAAGGAGCATTGCCAGACCAGCGGCCGACGGGATCACGGTTACGAGCAGTTGCCCGACGATGTAGCCGAATGCCAGTACAAGATACGGTGCCTTGAGTGCCGACAGAGGTTTGACTGCCACGTCAACGAGCGCTTTGGCCGCACCGATACGGTCCATGTAGGCAGCAAAGCCGCCGGCGGTCATGATAAGAAAGCCGATGCCCGAACTCTGCTTGGTGGCAATTGACTTCAAGGTCGCAAAGATGTCAAAAAGCCAGAAACCCGACGGTTTGACTCCCTTGGGCAGGAAGCCCGTGCCGGCCAAGGCCACGCAAATGAGGATAGCCAAGCCGGCAAACAACAGCACCATATGTGTCTGAACGCGCTTGATGAGCGCCCAGCCTGCGATCACCGTCACGATCACGGCAATCAGTGGCAATACCGAAGACATAGTGTGATCTCCTTAAGGTTTGGAATCAAAGAAATTTCGAAAATGCAGCTTCGAGTTCACCGATCGCTTTTTCGACCTTGGAACGCAAAGCGCCGGTCTTGGCTTGTTCTGCTTTCAGCGTTTCAGTGAACCCGGAAATCATCGCGTCAACCTCAGCGGGAGCGGCGCTGCCCTTGGTCTTACGGTTGGCAATGATCTTGCGCGGGTCAAGCGCATCAAGGAACTCCTCTTTGCTCATGGGGAGCACCTCGGGACCTTCCGGGAACTCTTCGCGAATTTCTTCAACGTAGATGCGCTGCATCTGTTCATACGGGAAGTCCTGCGGCAAAACGTTGTTGGCGCGTGCCCAGGAAACCATGCGGCTGGCGACGTGATGGCCGATGCGGAAAGGCAGTCCGTGGTCGTGCATTAAACGATCGGCGATTTCCTGAGAAGCCGTCCAGTCGCTGTTCAATTCTTCAAGCGCACGCGCCGGATTGATGCGAAGGGCGTTCAAAACCTTTAGGAAGCGCTCGAGCATGGAGATGGCGGCCTTTGTCATGCGGCCGTTCTTGGTCACGCTCTTGCCGTCGACCATGCCGGGCACGAGGTTGTGTACGCGGGTAAAGACCGCAGTCATTTCAGAAACGACATCACTTGCGTCGCCGCGGCAATTGTTCATGAGTCCCGGATTGCGCTTTTGCGGCATGGCAGAGGACACATACGTGTTTTCTCCGCCCTCCTGCAGAATGATCCAGGGACGGCTCTGGGCGTACTGCACCATGATGTCGTTGATCATGGAGCCGACGTGCACTCCTATGGAAGCCGCAACGGATGACACTTCGAGCGCAAAGTCAACGGGTGTTTCGCACGTGCAGTCAAAGGCGTTGAGGCGCGGACGGTCAAATCCGAGAAGTTCGGCCATCGTGTCGCGGTTCAGAGGCCAACCCGTACCGTTTAAGACAGTTGCGCCCATCGGGCACTCGTTGTAGCGCACAAGGCACTGATTGAGGCGCTCGCGATCGCGCAGGAAAGCTGCGGCAAATCCCAGCAGATAGTGTGCGTAACTGTTGGGCTGGGCTGCCACACCGTTGGTGTAGTTGGGCACGACCGTGTCGCGGTGTTCTTCGGCCAGAGCAAGAATCTTTCCAATCACAGCATCAAGCGCTTCGCACAACGCTATCGTTTGTTCGCGCAAGATGGCCACGCGCATCGTGGAGAGAATGTCCTGACTCGAGCGCCCGGCGTGCAGAATCGTCACTTCGGGCCCCGTGGCTGCAATCACCATCGGTTCATAAGCGATGTACTTCTTGACGCGTTTGGAAGTGTCCGCTTCGGCTTGCTGCTCCACCGTCACGATGCCACGCGCAGCAAGTTTTGCTGTGGTTTCGTCAAGCAGTTTTTCTTCGCTGTTTGACACCACGCTTGCTTTGTTGATCTGAGAAATCCAGTAAAACTCGTCGTGAATCACTTTGTTTGGCTCCAAAAGAAAGCTCTTTTTGAGGAATCGACATTAGTATCGGCCGCTGAATGAAACTCTACAAATGCATTCAAGCAAACTAACTTTGCGTATTGCGCAAAACAAGCCGCAATGCGACCGCATAAAATAAAAGAAAACGGGAGGTAGAGGTGACAAAACTGGATGATTTGACGGCATGGCGCTACCTGATTGCGTTTTCCAAAACGGGAACTTTCCTGGCTGCCGCAAACCTGCTTGAGGTTGACGTTTCCAATATCTCTCGGGGCATTGCTTCTCTGGAAAAGTCGCTGGGGTGTGACCTCATCAGGCGCAACTCCCGACCGATGGAGCTCTCCGAAACAGGGAAGATGGTGGTCAGACGCATGACGCAGATTTTGCGGGCGCACGACTCGCTCATGCAGAAGATCATTGACGACAACAGCGCTCTTACGGGCAATATTCGGCTGTCGTCGGCCCCCGGCTTTGCGGCGCGCCGCTTAACGCCGCTGCTGCAGCGGTTTCATGACATTCACCCGGACATTACCGTTGAAATTTTGGGTGGTCTTAAGCCCGCCGATGTCCAAAAAGGGCTTTGTGACGTAGCAACCATTACGGGGGAGCCGACATTGCCCGGCCTTTGCTATATGAGCCGCGGACGCAACGTTTATTTGCCTGTCGCAAGCCCAGGTTACATCCAAAAGCACGGCATGCCGATTGACCCCGTGAGTCTTCGTCAGCATACGGGGCTTGTCTACAACGGCCCCGTACGAGAAGAAACAAAAGTTTTGTATCGCGGGGATCGTTCCGTCCCCATCACATACGCTTCTTGCATCCGTTCTACTGACATTTTGGCAATCCGCAATGCGCTTCTTGAAGGGATGGGCGTAGCAGTGGATATGCCGTTGGTGCAGATCTACGAGGATCTTTTGGCCGGCCGTCTGGTTGCCATTTTGCCCGGTTGGTTTCATCCGCCCGTGGAGTGTTTCATCGTGGCAAGCCATGAAGCCTGGCACATGAAGCGCGTGCGAATTTTCTTAGAGTGGTACGCCAAGGAAATGCAGCGGCTGTTTGATTCTTACGAGGCTCAGGTCTCTGACGTCGTGGGTTTGCCGAAAGACAGTCGGAAGTACGATCGAAACATGCTTTATCGCACCTGAGTTCCGTTTTTTCAACCGTTCATTACTTGCGAGGATTTGCAAATGCGTTTTTCTTTTAAATCGACCGCTTGCCTTTTGGCCGGATGCCTGACGATAGGCTCCGCGATGGCTTTGGATAACTCTGTTAAGCCCGAAGTCACCACGCCGCTCGTATCCTCGCCGAAAGTGGCTCTTTTGATCGGTAACTCGTACTCCTTTTACAACTGCGGTGTTCACACTTACCTGCGCGGGATGATGCGGGCGGGTACTCCGAAGGAAAATATGAAGACGCGCCTTCTGACAATCAGCTCCGGCGCTTTGTCTTTCCACGATGTGGCTTATTACCTCAAGCCGCACGAACAGGATCCGTACGCAATTGTTGAAAACGGCAAGTTGAAGAAGCCCATGTTCGATGTGGTGCTTTTGCAGGGCCATTCGGCTGCAGCCACGTCCAAGAAACGTCTTCCATATTTCGAGAAGTATGCGGTTGCTCACGCCGACACGATTCGCAACGCAGGCAGCACGCCGCTTCTTGTTATGACGTGGACCAAGCAGGACAAGCCCAACGATATTCGCAAACTTGCCGACAACACGATCGAAATAGCCAACAAGGCCAAGATGATGGTTGTTCCTGTGGGTCTGGCATTTGCCGAAGTGCGCAAGGCTAAGCCCGATCTCGTGATGTACATGCCTGACAAGAGCCATCCGTCGGCCGCTGGTAGCTACCTGTATGGTGCCGTGCTGTATTCCACGTTGTTCCACCGTACTCCTGCCGACATCAACTATTTGGGCGAATGCGAAAAGCCGCTGGCTCCCGAAACGGCCAAATTCTTGCGTGAGATCGCCTGGAAGACGGTGACCGAGTTCTACGGCTGGAAGTGATCATCTCAACCCACCAAAGCTGAAGTCTTTTTTGTTCCTCAAACGCATGCTGCTTGATTCCGGGCGCATGCGTTTTTTTAGAATACCAACATTGAGCAGGTTGTTTTTGCTGTCATTGAAATCGCAAACGACAGAATAAAAGACGAACTGGAGATGACCATGGATTGGTTAATGCAACTTCTGACGGATGCCGATTCGGTCGGTCATATTTTGCTGGTGTATTCCATGGTGATTGCACTCGGTATGGCCTTGGGACGCATCAAAGTCTTCGGTATTTCGCTTGGCGTCACATTCGTTCTCTTCGTTGCTCTGGGTGTGAGTTACGCCGGCGTCACCGTCAACGGTACCGTTCTTAACTTTCTGCGTGATTTCGGACTTATCCTTTTTGTCTTTTTCATTGGCCTGCAGGTCGGACCGTCGTTTTTCTCGTCCTTTAAAAGCGGAGGAGTGCAGCTTAATCTTCTGACCCTCCTTGCGGTGGGTTTGAGTCTGGTGGTGACCATAGCGCTCTTTTTCCTCTTGCAAGGTACGGTGACGCTACCTCAAATGCTCGGTGTTCATTTCGGTGCCGTGACGAATACTCCGGGCCTCGGGGCAACACAAGAAGCGCTCGATATGCTGGGCTACAAAGGCGAAAACATTGCCATTGCCTATGCCTGCGCTTATCCGTTGGGCGTGGTGGGCATCATTGCCACGGCGGTGATCTTAAGAAAGATGTTTCGCATCAATCTCAAGGAAGAAGACCGGCATTGGGAAGAGGAGGCGAGCGCCAACAGCGATGCTCCGCTTTTCTTTCACGTCGCCGTGACCAACGCCGGCATCAACGGTCAGGCGATGCGCACCATCCGAGACTTCATCGGTCGGCCCTTCATCTGCTCGCGCGTTTTGCACGACGGCGTGATCACAAGTCCCAGCCCGGACACACAGGTTTTTGTGGGCGACAAGCTGAGGATCGTTGCCGGAGCTGAGTCCAAGGCGGCCATTGTTGCCTTCTTTGGTCAGGAAGAAAAGGATATTGATCTTGCCACGGCGCATTCGCCTCTGATTGCCCGCAATATTCTGATCTCAAAGGATCAGGTCAACGGAATGCGTTTGGGTGAGTTGCATCTGAGCCGCTACGACGGCGTCAATATCACGCGCGTGTTTCGAGCCGGCATGACGCTGTTTCCGTACCAGAATCTGCATTTGCAGATGGGCGACCAGGTCTATTGCGTTGGTCCGCAACGATCCATTGAGCGTCTGGCCGATCGTTTGGGCAACCAGGTGCAAAAGCTTGATCATCCCAACATCATTTCAATTTTTCTGGGCATTGTGTTGGGTATCTTGTTGGGCTTTCTTCCGATCGCGATTCCCGGTATGCCCGTGCCGCTTCGACTCGGTCTTGCCGGCGGGCCTTTGATCGTGGCCATCCTGCTTGGCTATTGGGGGCCGCATTTCAAGCTGATTACTTACACAACTCACTCGGCCAATCTGATGTTGCGCGAAATGGGGATTGCGCTATTTTTAGCGAGTGTGGGCTTGAGCGCAGGCGATCGGTTTGTCAGCGCATTCCTTGAGGGCAACGGTGTGCTTTACGTGGCGTTGGGGCTGATCATTACGGTTGTTCCGCTCATCATCACGGGAATCGTGGCGCGCCTCAAATTCTCGATGAACTATCACCTGATCGTCGGGCTTCTTGCCGGTGCGACGACCGATCCTCCGACGCTGGCGTATGCCAACACGATTTCTGAGAAGGACTCTTCGGCGATCGCTTATTCAACGGTTTATCCGTTGGCGATGTTTTTGAGAATTCTCTCGGGTCAGGTTGTGCTTCTGGCTCTGTGGAGCTTTGTTGCTTAACCGAACAAAATTCGTGTTCAGACAAGCGGTTTTCTCAGTGTGGGAGAGCCGCTTGTTTCGTCAGTGAGTTTCAAAGCGTTCCGGCCTTGCGGAAGGCTTTTGGTGACATACCGAAGTGCTTCTTGACGTACCGTGTGAAGTACGACGCCGATGAAAACGACAGTTCGTCGGCAATCTGCGCAATCGATAAACGCTTGTCGGAAAGAAGGCGCGCAACTTCCTGCAAAGTGAAGAGATCAACAAAGTAACCCGCACTGCGTCCGCTTGCGCGTCGGCAGATTTCAGAAAGGTAGTGCGGCGTCACACACAGTTTTTTGGCGTACCACTCAAGATTGCGGTGCCGACGAAAACTGCCGTTGGCTAACTCTTCGGTAAAGCGGCGCAGCAATTCCGCGGCGCGCGACGGAAAGTCTTCGGGTAGACAGTTTCGTGCGTGGCTGTCGTAGAGATCAAGGATGTGCGCGGCCAACAGATGGCCCACCATTTCGTCGTGAAAGTAGTGCTTCGTGTCACGAGTTCGCTCAAAAAGCCGCTCAATATCGGATCGGCAACGCTCGAAGTCATGCTGAGAAAGGCGCATCACGGGGTTCTGCAGTAAGGACAGGTGACCGATGATGCCGTAGTTGGAGCGAATTGCCAGTCGATTGCCGATGGAGGGAGACAGCGAAAAAAGGAGCGCCTTGAAGTCGCCGGAAGCTGCAAAGTCCTGCGCAAGTGCCGCGTTGGGAAGAATGATGTAGTCGCCGGGTGCGGCGTTGTAGCGCGTTGTTTGGTGCAAGAAACTCAGACTTCCTTGCGTGAGCACGATGTGCATGATGCGAGATGAACCGATGTCGCGAACCATCATCGATAAGTCGTCATAGAGGCGTAAGGCGGCATCGAATTCGGTTGTATTGGATTCAGTGTCGTTTTGCATGGCTCAACTGAAAAACAACGAAAAGTGAAATTTTTTCTCTGATTTGGCTCTTCCGGCAACAACAGAAAATTCCTAGGATTTCAGGCGTGTAACAAGCGATGATAGTCGCGTGAAACCATGAAAGAAAAAGGAATTGATCAAGATGAAGGAAATGCGTCTGAATAACGGTGTCATGATGCCGTCTGTTGGATTTGGAGTCTATCAGATTGCAAAAAGTGAAACGAAGCAAGCGGTTCTTCAAGCACTCGAAGTCGGTTACCGCATGATTGACACGGCAGCCAGCTACTTCAACGAGCGCGAAGTGGGCGAGGCGATCCGCGAAAGTGGTCTGCCGCGTGAATACGTTTTCGTGACAAGCAAATTGTGGGTGCAAGACTACGAATACGACGACGCATTGCGAGCTTTTGATCGTTCTCTGTCGGAACTCGGGCTTGACTACATCGACCTGTATCTGTTGCACAAACCTTATGGCAACTATTACGCGGCCTGGCGCGCGCTCGAACGCTTGCACAGGGAAGGGCGCATTCGCGCGATCGGTGTGACGAGTTTTTCGAACGAACGTCTGCAGGATTTGTTCCTGCACAACGAAATCAAACCCGCCGTCAATCAGATTGAAACGCATCCTTTCCAACAGCAGCAGGATGCCAATGCCTTTTTGAAGGCAGAAGGCATCGTTCACGAGGCCTGGTCGCCTTTTGCAGAGGGACAGAAGGGCGTTTTTGTCAACCTGGTGCTCAAAGACATTGCGGCGGGCGGCTCACGGCAAAAGCGTCGCCGCTGTCATTCTTCGCTGGCTCAATCAGCGCGGCGTGGTCGTGATTCCCAAGAGTGTACGAGAGGATCGCATCCGAGAGAACTTCAACATTTTCGATTTCAGATTGACTGACGCGGAAATGGCGGCGATTGCCGCTTTGGACGAAAAGAAGAGTCCCATCTACGACGACATGGATCTTGCCACCGTCCGCGCGATCGGTACCTACAAGATTCACGAATAAAAAGGAGTCAACACCATGAAAACAATTACGCTCAATAATGGCGTCGAGATGCCCATGCAGGGATTTGGTGTTTTTCAAATTGCACCGCAGGATTGCGAAACGACTGTACGCAACGCGCTTGACGTTGGGTACCGCATGATCGATACGGCGCAGGCCTATTACAACGAAGAAAGTGTCGGTCGTGCTTGGCGGGCAAGCGGTATTCCTCGCGAAGAGCTCTTTCTTGTGACCTAGCCTGCTTATTGCAAGTACTCAGACAAACGAATCGAATCCGGCAGCCAAAGGT
>ERZ780177.2602-NODE-2602-length-14661-cov-3.269752_pt1 | contig 14661 bp, 12 predicted proteins | sample MGYA00510973_ERZ780177 | MGnify/ENA primary metagenome ERZ780177 (study PRJEB29588, sample SAMEA2144396) | human gut metagenome | biome: human gut; feature: human-associated habitat; material: faeces | place: Denmark | collected 2008/2010 ...
TCATAGAGGTAGGCAGCTCCCGCATTGTAATCCGACTGACCGATATAAGCGGCTATGCCCGGATTATACTCGGACAGAGCGAAGTTAGTGGTGACATCTGTTTCCAGATTCAGTTTTTCAAAACGTCCGTCTTTCGGTGAATAACGATAGATGTTTTTGCAGTCTTCATCTTCCGTGTTAAAGTAGATGCAACCATCTCCACGGTTCCACTGCAAGGGGCTGACAGTGGGGTTGAAATCTCTGGTGATTGGTTGTATCTTACGGGTAGCGAGGTCCATGATGAAAGCCTGGGTATCGAAATCATTGGCGATAGGATGATCGCCACAGTTCTTTCCAATGCCGCCGAAGGCTTCGGGGCTACCTGTCAGCAGTAACTGTTTTCCATCCGGTGAATAGCCTGCACCACCCAGAAAACGGTCTTCGTAGAAGAGAGTATCGACTTTCAATGTTTCCAGATCTACTTGATAGAGTGAGGATAAAGAGAACGGACGTTGAGTGATATTTTCTTTAGAGGTACTATATAGCATGTATTTTCCGTCCGGCGAAATGTCCTGCAGGTAAGTGCTGTGGTTACCATAGGTCAGTCGTTCGGAAACTCCGTCGGACAGGTTATATTTAGCTAAGAAACTCCGTCCGCGAGTATTCGGAATACGGTCTGCCGGACTAACGATACGACGGAGAGGCCCATCCTCCTTTACTCCTTCCTCACGAGGATAGTAAATCAGGAAATCTTCGTTGGGTGACCAGGTGAAACTCTGCTCAGGGATACTCTGTAGGATAGTCTCTTCGCGGAGTGTGACAGGATCGAGACTGATTACATCATTTCCGGCCAGGGCAGTTACTGTATAGTATAGTTTATCGCTTTTCGGCATCCAGCTCATACCGTCTCTGAGATTGGTCAGGAGTACTTTACCGGATTTTAGCTCTGTCAGTTCGCAATAGGTACGTGAACGTTTGGCAGCGTGGTTGTCCCAGTAGCGGGTCAACAGATATTTTCCGCTGGGAGAGACAGAAACAGCGATGGCCCGGCTTCCATATACTGTATTGTCAAGGGAAAAACGTTTTCGTGCTTCCGGATCTAAGTTGCAGGGAATGTCTTTGAATTTCTCGTCTTTGATCAGTTCGCATTTCAGCGTTGGAGTGGCTTTGTCATCGGCAGCAGAAAGCAGTTTGATGATAATTTCGTAATCCCGTTCGGGGTCCAGGCTAAGGGCTATGTCGCGTGATGATCCGGAAGTGATACTGTCCTCTGCCGCATCCTTCACTTGTTTGGAGGCTCCGTCAATAAAGACTTCCCAGCGGACGGGAGAGGTGATTTTCAACTTCCCTTTCAAGAAGCGCTCTGCACGAATCTGCGTCTTGACCAGGTAAAGTTTGTTGTCTTTATCCGCTTTTTCAAAACTTAGATACCCTGCTGTGTCAGTAGTGAGTGACTGCATCGGTGTATCCGGTAAGTGCAGTACGACTGGGGTTTGGAGTAACATCTTTTTAGTGTGTTTTTCTCCTTTAGGATTGATGCTATCGTTCATAATGGGGGTACGAACGCTGATGGCATTCCGGACTTTGTACTGTGTCAGTCTGTCTTGTGCTTGAATAGTAACACCGGTTGCCAGAAAGATGGCTAAAGCCATAGTTCTCTTTTTCATTTGTCTATGTCTAAAGTTAATAAATATTTGATTGCGTGACTAATATAAGACAAATGCTTGAAGCATGCAACCAAATGTTCTTTTTATTTTAATATTCTATTTGATTAAGTATCCCGTTGAGGAAAGCAATAGCCACTCCGTAATTTGTCATCGGTACGTTCTGTTGCCTGGCTCTTTCGATACGATTCAGTACATATTTGCGGTTGAACATACAGGCGCCGCAATGGATAACCAAAGAATAGGGAGTGAGATCTTGTGGAAAATCGGTTCCTGCCACGATGTCTATTTGTAACTTTTCTCCAATCCGCTTTCGCAATAAGCGTGGGAGCTTTACTCTGCCGATATCTTCGGATAGAGGGGCATGTGTACAAGCTTCGGCTATCAGTATGCGGGAGGATTCTGTCAGGCTTTCGATGGCTGAGACACTTTCTACATAGTATCCGATATCTCCTTTATAACCAGCAAAAAGAACAGAAAAAGAGGTCAGTCTGCTTTCTGTCGGTTTTTGCTCGTAGACTGTTTTGAATACTTGTGAGTCTGTAATAATTAGTTTAGGAGGGCGGGCGAGAGCTTGCAATGTTTCTGATAATTTATCTGTGGTGCAGCTCATGATCAGACATTTCTTGTCAAGCAGTTCCCGCATGGTTTGTACTTGTGGCAAAATCAGTCTCCCTTTAGGAGCCTGAATATCTTGTGGCATAACCAGTAAGACGAGGTCTCCTTCTGTTACTAATCTGCCTGTGATACTTTGCTGATTGTAATCTTCCGGCAGTTTTTCCAGAATCGCCTGGCGTATCAGTTCTATGCCTGTCCGCTCTTTGGCACTGACCAAGAGAGGATGATTCCCAAAAGTTTCTTTTATTCGGGTAGCGAGTGATGCGGGGGATTTTCGTATATCTGCCTTGTTGATAAGCAGAATAGTCGGAATGTTTTTTGCTTTGAGTTGTTCCAGCCAGTGAAGTTCTTCGGTGAAATCCGCATCTTCGGGTATTTCTATGGAGGCATCACCTGCACAAAGCAGAATGGCAATATCGGTTTTTTCTACGGCTTTCCATGTACGTTCGATGCGCATGTTTCCTAATTTGCCTTCATCGTCGAATCCCGGAGTGTCTATGAACAGGCAAGGACCGATACCGTGAATTTCCATTGCTTTCTGTACGGGGTCGGTCGTTGTTCCGGGAGTGTCGGAAACAAGAGCGGTATCCTGCCCGGTCAGCACATTGATCAGGGAAGATTTTCCGCTATTGCGCTTTCCGAAGAGGGCGATATGGAGCCGGCTGGCATTGGGGGTAAAACTGCTATGCATATAAGTGGATATAAATAATGTTGTTTTCTACTTAAATTGAGAATCAGATATTTATAACTATTTAGGCACGGATGATGCGGATTACACGGTTTTGTTTTGCGTTAACACATTAATAAGAACTGTGTAATCCGCGTCATCCGTGCCTAATTTATGATGAATTAAAATCTGAAATCTCTTTTTCCTTCCGCTATTTCTTTTAGATTTCGAATCGCTATTTCTCTGATTTTTGGGTTCGGAATCCGGTCGGTCTCTTTAGCTATCAACTTCATTCCTTTGATTCGGGTATCTTCCGATGCATAATCTTCGAGGTATTCTTTCAGAGTCATTAATGCATTCGGTCCGCAGCAGTTGGCTATCTGGCCCGATTTGACTAAAGACATAAACCGGTCACCGGTCCGTCCTTCCCGATAACAGGCGGTGCAGAAACTGGGGATATGTCCGGATTCGAGCAACCAGTTGACCACTTCGTCCAGCGTCCGGGTATCGCTCACATCAAATTGTGAAGAGTTGTCTTCCGGAAGCTCTGTCTTTGCATATCCGCCTACACTTGTACGGGAACCGCCACTGATCTGTGAGATGCCGAGTTCAAGAACCTTTTCGCGGGACTCTTGTGACTCTCTGGTTGATATAATCATTCCGGTATAAGGAACTGCTATTCGGATGACGGCTACAATCTTGCTGAATATATCATCTGAAATTGCATTGGGAAAATCTCCCGCATCAATATCATCTGCCGAACAGATACGGGGTACGCTGATAGTATGGGGACCTACACCGAAACGGGCTTCCAGATGTTCTGCATGCATCAACAATCCTACGAAGTCATAACGGTAAGTGTTCAATCCGAAAAGTACTCCCATTCCTACGTCATCGATTCCTCCTTCCATGGCACGGTCCATTGCTTCCGTATGATAAGCGTAGTTGCTTTTTGGCCCGGTGGGATGGAGGGCTTCGTAGTTCTCTTTGTGATATGTTTCCTGAAATAAGATATAGGTACCGATACCGGCATCTTTCAACCGGCGATAGTTTTCGACGGTAGTGGCGGCGATATTCACATTAACCCGGCGGATAGCCCCATTCTTGTGTTTGATGCTATAAATGGTCCGGATAGATTCCAGTATATATTCCAGTGAATTCAGTGTCGGATGTTCTCCGGCTTCGAGTGCCAGACGTTTATGCCCCATATCCTGCAAGGCGATTACTTCTTTGCGAATTTCTTCCTGTGTCAGTTTTTTGCGGGCGATTGTTTTGTTCTTTGCGTGATATGGGCAATACACACACCCGTTTACGCAATAATTTGACAAGTAGAGTGGCGCGAACATGACAATGCGGTTGCCATAAAACTTCTGTTTGATTTCTTTGGCGAGATGGAAGATTCGTTCTATCAGGTCAGGCTGGTCACATTCCAGCAGGGTGGCTGCTTCGCGATGCGTCAATCCTTTGCAAAGAGCGGCTTTTTCGATCAGCTGTTCTATGAATGTGCGGTTGTCTTTGTGATTCCGTGCATATTCAAGAGTTTCCAGAATTTCTTCATGATGAATGAATTTTTCTGCTTGGGATGAATCTACTTTATACATTTCTTTATTGTTTGTAATCGCCTCTGTCGAAGGAGATTTGATAACCGATGTTTTCCAACTGTTGTTGTAATATTCTAAGTCCTTCCGCAGATTCCGCTCCGAGGGAGGCTTTGTTGTTATACAGATTGTATTTTTTACGTTCTTCCTGTGGCGACAGATTGGGCATGACCACATTGGCGCCAGCCAGTATTCCCCGTTCCCGTCCGTCGGGAGTGAGTGTAGCCAGTGCTGTGGTGGCTGGAATCAGTGCCGACGGATGCATCAGCCGGAAGATGGATAATAAAAGGATGGTCTGTTCCACGGTTCCGCAGGGGGACTGGGCAAAAGGGGTGTCACGATGAGGCAGGAAAGGACCGATACCAATCATTTCGGGACGAAATTGTTCGATAAACAAAATGTCCTGGATCAGATGTTCCACTGTCTGCCCCGGACTGCCGACCATGATCCCGGTTCCCGTCTGATAACCGATTTCTTTTAAATCCTGCAAGCATTGCAGACGATGTCCGCACGACATACCCTCGGGGTGTAGTTGCCGATAATGCGATTTATCATAAGTCTCGTGACGCAGCAGATAGCGGTTGGCACCTGCTTGGAAAAAACGTTCGTATGCTTCACACGGCTTTTCACCGAGTGACAGTGTAATGGCACAATCGGGATAATTCCGGTGAATCGCTGAGACTATACTTTCTATCCGTTCATCTGTCAGTACAGGATCTTCTCCTCCTTGCAGCACAAATGTGCGGAAACCGAGTTCATAGCCCTGCTTGCAGCAATCCAGTATGCTTTCTGCGGTTAGCCGATAACGTTCCAGATTCGGATTTCCTTTCCGGATACCGCAGTAATAGCAGTTATTCCGGCAACAGTTGCTGACTTCAATAAGCCCGCGAATAAAAATCCGGTTATCGAAATGACGGAGGCTGACTTCTTGCGCCTGTTCGTTGATATAGCGCAATAATTCTCCGTCACATTCGGTCAACAGTTGCCGAAATTCTTCCGGTCGGAGTGTCCTTTCTTTTCGTAGTTTATCTACCCATTGTCTCATAGCTTTCTTTTCGCTTGAGCAGCTCTTGTACCAATTGACGACGTCCTGAAACAATGTCATTGTGTGTACTTGGTCCGGTGATGCAACCGCCTTCGCAAGCCATCACTTCGATAAATTGTCCCGCTGCTTTTCCTGTTTTGGCACAGGCACGCAGCAAGGCTATATTCTTTTTGTTGATATCTGATACTTGGATAGCATTGATCTTATCCGCTTCCTCTTTCAGATATGCCTTCACTGCTCCCATCACACCGCCGGCCTGCGCAAAACCATGTGCTTCGCGTACGGAAGTATGCAGGATGGAGAAAGAATCCACCTGCTCCAGTTGAATGTCCATTCCATCAAGGATAGAACCGACTTCCTCGAAAGTCAGGATATAGTCTACCGCTTCGTCACGGCGTACCTCTTTCCGTTTGGCTACACATGGACCGACAAATACAATCTTCGCATCGGGATGCTTCTCTTTAGCGATTCTTGCTGCATAATACATCGGTGATCCTGTGGTAGAAACGTATGGTTTCATTTCTGTCAGATGTTTCTCTACCAGTTCGATGTAAGAGGGGCAACAGGAAGTAGTCATGAATTTCTGTCCTTCTTCCAGTTTTTCCAACAGTTCGTGTGCTTCGTTGCTGGTGGTCATCATGGCTCCTTCGGCTACTTCGATGATATCGGTGAAGCCTATCTCTTTGAAAGCACCGTACACCTGTTCAATAGACGTTTTGAACTGTCCGAGGATAGACGGAGCGATGATGGCAACCATCTTTTCTCCTTTCTTGATTCGCTGCAATACGTCGAATGTCTGTGAGATTTCGAAGATAGCACCGAATGGACAGGCATTCATACACTTTCCGCAATAGATACATTTGCTCTCGTCAATGTACTCCACGCCATGTTCGTCTTTTTTTATAGCTTTCACCGGGCAGGACTCTTCGCAGGGCACAGGGATATATACAATCGCATGATAAGGGCAACTCTTATGACAAATACCACAACTGACACAAGTATCGTGATCAATCATTGCCTGACCGTTTTTCTTGAAACGTATCGCATCTTTGGGGCAGTTCATGTAGCAGCTGCGTGCCACGCATCCCCGGCAAAGATTGGTAATTTCGTAATTAATCTGTACGCAGGAAGAACAGGCTTCATCAATGACGCACATGATATTCTCCTTACTTGGCTCCGGACGGTCCAGTGCCATCCGTGCATATTCGGAGAGAGGAGTTACTTCGTCGTGTTCATCTGTCATATCCAGTCCCATCAGCGGAAAAGTTTTGTATCTCCATACAGCGCGTTCTTTATGTACGCAGCAACGTCCCAGCGGTTTTGATTTGCGCGGACTCAGCTCAATAGGGAGGCGGTCTATTTTTTCTACTAACTGGTCGTTTTTCCAGAGTCTGACAAGGTCAGCCAGCAATTTGTGCCGGACAATCATAATATTATTCGTAAAAGCCATATAGTAATTAAAAGGATTGTTAGTGGGTGCAAAGATAGTAACTAGTTTGCGGATAAACTAATAATCGTTAAATTGAATGTCGCAGATTGTTACATTCATGTTTCCGGATGGATAAAACAATCCGAATATAAGAGGTTATGTCTTTCCGGTTGGTTAAATAAATTCAATATTTAAGTTTTTTGAAACATTCTTGTCAATTTTTTGTAGCATTCCGGTGTTATCTTTGTGAAGCATAAAATAGAGAGGAGAAAGAGATATGAGTAGTAGTATGTTGGAGCAAAGAAGTCGCTTTGCGATGATCGGTGCATTGATGATTATTGTCAGCCTGATGTTTTTGTATTATATGGGGAGTTCGCTGGTTGGTGCTACAAAAAAGTATTTGGAACAGGTGCAAACTATTGAGATCTCTTGCGAATAAAAGGGGGGAATATAGCAAAAGCCTATTTCGATTTTCTTTTGAATTAAAAAAATAGAAAATCGAAAGGGGCTTTTAGTATGTGTCCATTATATGTTTTTAATCAAAATCTAAAGAAGATATATCTTCGAATCTTCCTTCAAAATAGAATGAACCGGTAGTTTTACGTTCTTTATTTTGTTCTATGTCAAATTCGCCGGGTTGAGCGGCTTCTAAATTCAGATTTTTAATTTCTATTTTATACAGTCCATCTGATGTCTTGCTAATGATTAGATCGCTTGATTGATATCCCTTGTTCCAATCTGCCTCATAATATTGTTCACAATAGTCACTTCCATCACTATTTTTTACACAATTGATATTAATTTCACAGTCATAATAATAGTCATCTTTTTTACTACTATAATATGCTTGAAAAGGAAAATCTCCTTCAGGAAGAGAATTAATGTCATATTTCTTAGGTGAAACAAAAGAGATGACTGCAAAAGACACTTTTTTACCAATAATTTCTTCTTGTTTTTTAGTATAATAAAAATAGTCAATATTAGAGAATTCAAGTTCGTACTCATATAAACCGCCAGAATAGGAGGGTTCATCTATTGAAAGATAAGCATACTTGAAGTCGACATGTCTTCCATCAGTGTCTATATAACATTTTTTTGTGTTTTCGTTTCCTTGTTCGTCGTCGTCGTCTCCACAAGAAGCTAATGTGAGGCATGAAGTTGCCATTAATAGCATCAAAATCCAGTAATTTAAACTTTTCATAATAGTATCGCTTTTATAATTTGATAATGTTTTGTTATTAAGTTGTGTGTTATTTATCAGCCGCAAATGTATACTTTAAAAATAACATCAAAAAATGTATAATTCGCTATATGAGCCTATTATGTGGAATGATGTGACTAAACGCTAAAAATTAAAGTTTATTTGGTGAATCTTTTTTTCTTGGTTATTATGCTGCTTGTTATTGACTGTTTGATGAGACTTCCTACTATAAACTCATTTTGGGGAATCCGAAGAAAAACATTACTTTTGTCAAAGACAAATGGAATCATTATGGATGAAAAAGAGAAAGCATGGAAAACGGTGAGCAGGAAATACCTGTTTCGCCGTCCTTGGTTGACTGTACGTTGCGAAGATATGTTGCTTCCCAATGGGAATCATATCCCTGAGTATTATATACTGGAGTATCCCGACTGGGTGAATACGATTGCCATTACGAAAGAAGGCAAGTTCGTGTTTGTGCGCCAATATCGTCCGGGAGTAGAAAAGACCTGTTATGAACTTTGTGCAGGCGTTTGTGAAAAGGAGGATGCTTCCCCTCTGATATCCGCTCAACGTGAATTGTGGGAAGAAACCGGATACGGCAAGGGAAACTGGCAGGAATATATGGTGATCTCTGCCAATCCAAGTACTCATACCAATCTGACCTATTGCTTTCTTGCCACTGATGTAGAATTGATAGACCATCAGCATCTGGAAGCAACAGAAGATTTATCTGTTCATCTGCTGACTCTGGAAGAAGTTAGAAGCCTGCTGGACAACAATCAGATAATGCAGGCATTGAATGTAGCTCCGCTTTGGAAGTATATGGCTGCTTTGAAATAACATTTCTCTCCTGAATAAAAACTTCAAAAAGATCTTTCATCTTTCACCGATACTGCGGAATCTCTTTATTGATCAAGGGTCTGTGATGGTGAAAGATCTTTCACCTATCTTTCATCTTTCACCCTTTTTTCATCTTGGTCTCTGTTTCCTTATCTAATAACCTATTACTCTTTCCGTCATCTATTAATAGATAAGTTCTGTTTCATTAGAGATTAACTTCTTTTCCTCTAATGGCAAACTTCCTTTGTATTAGATCCAAACTCAAAACGCAAGCTTTGTTTTTATAAATGCAAGCTTCATTTCTATAAACGCAAGTTTCGTTTATAAAAACAAAGCTTGCGTTTTGAGTTTGCTTTAGATAAAAGATAAGTTTATCATTAGAACAAATGAAGTTTGCTCCTGATGCAACGGAATTTGTCTATTAATGAATTACAGCCAGTCTATTAGTATACTATAATCTGATGAATGTGAAAGATGAAAAGATTGATTAATTCTTATGTAGAATATTACTTTGTGCCAGATAATGCGGATTATTGGCATAGATAAACATGACACTGCCGTCTTTGATCGTATTGATAATGGGGCGGGCGAGTTTAGTCGGAAGGGCGGGGCATCCGAGGCTTCTGCCTAACCGCCCCGAAGCAGCTACTGACGGATTGGCGTATGGAGCTCCGTGCACTACGATAGACCGTGCTTTTGCTTTATCGTTGATTCCTTTTTCCAGTCCGTTGAGAATAAGGGAATATCCGTTTCCTCCTTGGTAAGTATTTTCGGTAAGATAAAAGCCTAGCGAACTTTTATATGAACCATATTGGTTGGAAAATGATGTGGCGTAATTTTCTCCGCTATTTCTGCCGTGTGCAACGACTGATGAATACAGTAATTTCTTCTTTTCCATGTCAAACACAAAGAAGCGTTTCTCGGTAGAAGGTTTGGAGAAGTCTATCAGTGTCAGAATCGGTTTGCTTTTTTCTTTGATTCGATTATAACCTGCTACAGCCTGCCGGAAAGCAATGAAATTGACAGTTCCTCCTAATTCCATTTCTTCGAAAAGCTGCTCACCGGCGGCTAGCTCCGAAACCGGTTCCGAAGAGGTAAAAGGAGAGTTGGCAACCGTATTGACAGCAGCACGGTTCAGAGGAATGAAAAGAAATAACAAACAAAAGATAACTTTCTGAAACATAGTGTGTAAGCTAGGAATAAAAACGTGGCAAATATAAAAACTATTTTATTCCAAAACAAAAATAATCGTCTCGTTAACAGGTGCCCAGTCAAAAATAAACTTAGCGTGGGAGGTCGCATTCCGTACACACATATGTGATCGGGGAGTTGTTCCCAATGACCAGCTATATTCTATTTGCGTCTTTCGTGGCTCGTTGACAGGTACTCCATGAATGTATGCTCCATCCGTGAAACGGCTGGCATAGGGAGCGTAGCCGCCTGTCTCTTTGGAACCATCTTTCAGAAAGACCATCTTTACTTTTTTCTCTTGCAGTACGAACATCCCCAAAGGTGTCTCCTGCGCATATGGCGGACGGTGAAGTCCGGTCGTGGAAGGATTCATGCTGCGTACTACCCATTCGCCTTCGCCCGTTCGTTCTAGCGTGGCGATGTTCTGATTGTGGCGGTCTACAAAGATCGCTTTGTTGAAAACAACCGTGTCACCGATTACCTTGACATACTTTTTAGGAATCATCCATTCTCCTCCGGTAAATATAGGTTCTGCTTTCACGAATTTCTCCCTGTCTTCGAGGAATCGTGTCAGTTCCCCGTCTTGACCGTAACGTTCGGGTACTAAGGTATCTGTCAGCAGATAAAGCGGAACGGACTGGTAACGTTCTACGCCGAGAGTATCTGCTACACGTCCGTAAGCATTTCTTTTGAATGTTCTCACCAGAGGCGCTTCGCCGTTTCTGTTTTTGTAGTTCTGCAGTATCGCCCATTGAGAAGGCTGCTGCTGTATATTTTCGAGCAAAGCAAGCTGTTCCTTTATCTTATCCCACTGAAAATTGCGGGTAGTATCCTTATAAGGATAGGTGTCCTCCAGCGTATATTTGTCATATAGCAGTTCTTTGGTGATATGGATTTGTTCCGGAGTAATTGTTTTAACTACAGGTTCGGCTACCGTCTCCGCAATCGTATCTTGCATGAGGGAGTCTGTTTGCAGTGTTTCGGTAGAAGGCATGTCTCCTGTACGCGATGTGCAGGAACACAGGATACAGAGCGTGACGGATATACCGAATCCTATTTTATTCATATTATTAATACAATGCATTTTGAGGTTCGTTTACGAATATACACTATTAAAAGGAATAATCCTCTTCTTTTGTTTAAAAAGTAAGGAACAAATATGCTTTTTTGCCAATAGGAGCAGGTTGTCAGTCATTTTGTCAGTCAAACTCTGCCAAACAATCATTCTTTTGCTTTGGCACGCTTTTCGCAATGAGTTTAGCGTCCTCTTCAAAAGAGGACAAAACATGAATATAATGTATAACAAATAAAATCAAAAAAGAACTATGAACATTAAACCGTTAGCAGACAGAGTGCTTATTCTCCCTGCACCTGCAGAAGAAAAAACAATTGGTGGTATCATTATTCCTGATACAGCAAAAGAAAAACCTTTGAAGGGTGAAGTTGTGGCAGTAGGTCACGGTACGAAAGACGAAGAAATGGTATTGAAAGTAGGCGATACAGTTCTTTATGGCAAATACGCCGGAACAGAACTTGAAGTCGAAGGTACTAAATACCTTATCATGCGTCAGAGCGATGTTCTCGCTGTTTTGGGTTAATAAATGTAGTAAATAATCAATCATTAAATTGTAAATATCATTATGGCAAAAGAAATATTATTCAATATTGACGCCCGTGACCAATTGAAAAAAGGTGTCGATGCTTTGGCAAATGCAGTAAAAGTAACTCTGGGCCCGAAAGGACGTAACGTTATCATTGAGAAGAAATTCGGTGCTCCGCACATCACAAAAGACGGTGTGACAGTAGCAAAAGAAATCGAACTGGCAGACGCTTACCAGAATACAGGTGCACAACTAGTGAAGGAAGTTGCTTCCAAGACTGGTGATGATGCAGGTGACGGTACAACAACAGCATCAGTATTAGCTCAAGCAATCGTAAGAGAAGGTTTAAAAAACTTAACAGCAGGTGCTAACCCAATGTCTATGAAACGCGGTATTGACAAAGCCGTTGAAGTTTCAGTAAAAGAAATTAAAGATATGTCTAGACCTGTTAATACAAAAGAAGAAATCGCTCAAGTAGCAGCAATTTCTGCAGGTAACAACAAAGAAATCGGTGAATTGATTGCAGAAGCAATGGAAAAAGTAGGACATGACGGTGTAATCACTGTTGAAGAAAGCAAATCTTTCGGTACAAACTTAAAAGTTGTAGAAGGTATGCAATTCGACAAAGGTTATCTATCACCTTACTTTGTAACAGATGCTGAAAGAATGGAAGCTGTATTAGACGATGCTTATGTATTCTGCTGCAACAAGAAAATTAACCTTATTTCTGATATGGTTCCATTATTGGAACAAGTTGCACGTGATGGCAAATCTTTATTATTAATCGCTGAAGACGTAGAAGGCGAAGCTCTTGCAACACTTGTTGTAAACACAATGAGAAAAGTTTTAAGAGCAGTAGCAGTAAAAGCTCCTGGATTTGGTGACAGAAGAAAAGCTATGTTAGAAGATATCGCAATTTTAACAGGTGGCGAAATGTTCACTGAAGAATTGGGTATCAAACTTGAAAACGTAACAACTCAAATGTTAGGTAAAGCAAAACGTGTAACAGTAACTAAAGATGAAACTACAATTGTCGTAGGAGATGAAACAAAAGAAGCTGTTCAAGAAAGAGTTCGTCTAATCAGAAAACAAATTGAAAGCTCTGATTCAGAATATGATAAAGAAAAACTTCAAGAACGTGTTGCAAAATTATCAGGCGGTGTTGCTGTAATCGAAGTAGGTGCAGCTTCTGAAGTTGAATTAAAAGAAAGAAAATTAAGAATTGAAGACGCTCTTAACGCAACAAGAGCAGCTAATGAAGAAGGTATCGTACCTGGTGGTGGTGTTGCTCTAGTAAGAGTTCAACAAAAACTATCAAAACTTATCGATACAACAAGCTTCTCATCAGATGATGAAAAAATCGGCTTCAAAATCTTAACAGCAGCTCTAGATGTACCTCTAAGAGCAATTGCTCACAACGCAGGAGCTAAAGCTGACGTTGTAGTTGACACAGTAACTTCACATGAATCAGCTTACGGTTATGATGCATTGAACGATGAATATGTTGATATGTTCAAATCAGGTATCGTAGACCCTGCAAAAGTTACTAGATCAGCTCTACAAAACGCTGCATCAGTAGGTTCAATGTTATTAACAACTGAAGCTGCAATTGTAGATATTCCAGAAGAAAAACCTGAACCTGCTATGCCAGCAGGAATGGGTGGTATGGGCGGAATGATGTAATTCCAATCAAAATAAAAACTAAAAAAATAAGACTTGTAATTCAACAAGTCTTATTTTTTTAACTAAATAATTCACTTGATAAATAACGTTCTCCAGTATCAGGTAAAATTGATACTATTAATTTTCCATCATTATCACGCATTTTAGAAAATTCTAGTGCAGCATACATAGCAGCGCCAGAAGAAATTCCACAGAGAATACCTTCATCTGTTGCTAATTTTCTTGCAGTATCAACAGCATCGATATCACCTACAGGATAAATTACATCTACAACATCTCTATTAAAATTCCTTGGAACAAAATTTGCACCAATACCTTGAATAGCATGAGATCCTGCAGGTTTTCCTGCCAATACTTGTGATCTGAAAGGTTCTATCGCAACAATTTTTATATCAGGATTTTTTTCTTTTAATCTTTTGCCAATACCTGAAATTGTACCACCTGTTCCAACACCGGCAATTACAATATCGACTTTTCCATCTGTATCATTCCAAATTTCTTCAGCTGTAGTTGTTTCATGAATTTCAGGATTAGATGGATTATTAAATTGCATAGGAATAAAAGAATCAGGAATTTGCTCTCTTAACTCCATAGCCTTGTCAATAGAGCCTTTCATACCTTTTTCACCATCTGTTAATACAATTTCAGCACCAAATGCTTGCAATAGTTTTCGTCTTTCTATGCTCATTGTCTCAGGCATTGTCAAAATCATTTTATAACCTTTTACAGCACATACCATTGCAAGCCCAATACCTGTATTTCCACTTGTCGGTTCTATAATTACTGCACCATGGGTTAACAAACCTCTTTTTTCAGCATCTTCAATCATACTCAAAGCAGTTCTATCTTTTATAGAACCAGCCGGATTAAAACTTTCCAACTTCGCAACTACGTTTGCACATCCATCTTGATTTAAACGGTTTATTTTCACTAAAGGTGTATTACCAATTAATCCTAAAACATTTTCAGCTATTTTCATTAAATATCCTCTTTTTTACAATTATAAAAGGGGCGATAAAAAAATCAACCCCTTATATAGATTATATAAAATAAAGATTCAGAACGGGTGGATAAATAAGAACACTCAGATGATTTATGTGGATACATCGCTTTCGGCAGATGAACGCAGTTTAAAGTCAAAT
>ERZ780177.2611-NODE-2611-length-14631-cov-6.170897_pt1 | contig 14631 bp, 15 predicted proteins | sample MGYA00510973_ERZ780177 | MGnify/ENA primary metagenome ERZ780177 (study PRJEB29588, sample SAMEA2144396) | human gut metagenome | biome: human gut; feature: human-associated habitat; material: faeces | place: Denmark | collected 2008/2010 ...
TCGAGCCGAGCTGATCGATGAGGCGGCGGATCTCGGGCTGGAAGAGCACGATGAGCGCCAGCGCACCGAGTGAGAGAATATGGCTCAAAAGGAAGTAAATTCCGTTGAGCGAGAACGCGTCCGAGAGCATCAGCGCCAGCAGGAACAGCAAAATCACCTTGCCGACGCTCTCGACCTTCGACGTGCCGACGAGCTTTAAAAGCCAATAGATCGCATACGCCATCAGCGCGATATCAAGATAGTCCGAGATCCTGAGCGTGAGCACATAGCGCCACGCGCCTTCCAGAATGGGCATGACAAATTCCATAGGCACGCTCCCCTTAAGCAATAGTTATTACTTATTCTAATATGAAACACTCCAAATTGCAACGGTAGAGCGATGAATTTTCTATGAAATCTCAGTTTTTTGCCTGACCTGCCGCGATCGCGCGCAGAGAGGAAAGAAACGTGTCGATCTCGCTTTCGCGATTAAAGGCGGAAACGCTCAGCCGCACCGTTCCGTCGGGCAAAGTGCCCACCGTTTTGTGCGCGAACGGCGCACAGTGCAGCCCCGCGCGCAGCGCGATACCGCGCTTTGCCATCTCCTCGGCGACACTTTCTGGCGAAAGGCCGTCCACCGTGAACGATAAGACCCCTGCCTGCAAGCTTGCCTCCAGCGAGAGAAATCCGTGTACATTTGGAATTTTGCCGAGGCCCTCTCCTGCTCGACGGATGAGCGCGCGGCTGTGGAGCAGGATGCGCTCCGGGCGCTGCGCGCGCACGAAGGCGATGCCCGCTTCGAGCCCCGCGATGCCAAGAACGTTGTGCGTCCCTGCCTCCAGACGGTCGGGAAGAAAGTCCGGCATGCTCTGGCGGAGCGATTCGCTGCCTGTGCCGCCCTCAATGAGCGGGAGCGCGTCGCTGCCGCAGAGCAGCAGCCCCGTCCCCTGCGGGCCGTAAAGTCCCTTATGCCCCGGCATGGCAAGGAATGCGGGCGCGAGCGCGGAAAAGTCGATCGGCAGCGAGCCCGCGGATTGAGACGCGTCGATGATGAGCGGCACGCTTGCGCCGCGGCAGAGCTGCGCGATGCGCTCAATTGGTAAAATAGCGCCGAAGACATTGGAGACATGTGTGCAGATAACGGCATCGGGCTCATGCGCAAGCGCGCGCTCGAAGGCTTCGACCGTCTCCTGCGGCGAAAAAAGCGGCGCGGCGGCGACGATGACCTCCGCGCCCAGCGCGTGCAGCGGCCGCGTGACGGCGTTGTGCTCATAGCCTGAGACGACGACCCGCCCGCACGGGCGGACAAGGCTCTTGATGGCGATGTTCAGTCCGTGCGTCGCGTTCATCGTGAAAACGACCTGCTCGCTCGACGGCACGGAGAAGAGCTCCGCGGCTGCGCTGCGGCAGCGAAACAGCAGCTCGTCGGCCTGCTGCGCCGCGGCATACCCGCCACGCCCGGGCGAGCTCATTGTGCGCATCGCCCGCACGACGGCCCGCTGCACCGCAGCGGGCTTTTGAAACGTCGTGGCGGCGCTGTCGAGATAGATCATAGCGCCACCTCTTGCATGCCGTCATCCGAGACGAAAAGCACCTTGACCGGCAGCACGCCGCCCGTGCGGCAGGCCTGCATGGCGCGCGCCGCGTGGCGGCGCGGGATTTCCAGCGTATAGCCGCAGCCGCGCTCGGTGATCGCAGCGCCCGCGCGGCGGATTTTGGCAGAGATACCCGCGTCGCTCAAAAGCCGCGCCATGCGCTGGGCATGGGTGACTGAGCGCGCGGCAAAGAGATAATAGTCCATACCGATTCCCCCTCACAGCATGATATGCGTGCGCGGCAGCGGTGTGCGGGCGAAAAGGGACGGGCGCTCAGAAAAAGCGTCCGTCCGAAGCGGTTTTGATTCAGTTGTCCGCGCGCTCAAGGAGCGCGATAGCGTGGGCGGCCATCCCCTCGCCGCTGCCGGTGAAGCCGAGGTGCTCCTCGGTCGTGGCCTTCACACTCACGCGCGAGACATCGATCTGGAGCCCACGCGCGATATTCGAGCGCATCTGCTCGCGGTACGGTGCGAGTTTAGGTGCCTGCGCCAAAATCGTCGCGTCAATGTTGACGACATCGTACCCCGCTGCGGCGAGGTGCAGCTTCACCCGCCGCAGCAGCTCTAAGCTCGAGATGCCAGCAAACTCGTCGGCGGAATCGGGAAAGAGCTTGCCGATATCGCCGAGCGCCGCCGCGCCGAGCAGCGCGTCCATCACGGCGTGGGTCAGTACGTCAGCGTCCGAATGGCCGAGCAGGCCCTTTTCGTAGGGGATCGTCACGCCGCCTAAAATCAGCGCGCGGCCCTCGGTCAGGCGGTGCACGTCGTAGCCGTGCCCGATGCGTAAATTCGTCATGGTATGGGTCCTTTCTTCAAGAAAAGGCAGAGGGGAAAGGTTCATTCCCCTCTGCGCTGTAAAATTGCTTCTGCGATCGCAAGGTCGACCGGCGTGGTGATCTTGATGTTTTCCTCGCTGCCCTCTGTCAAGTGGACTTCCTTGCCCATCCGCTCTACAGCGGAGCAATCGTCCGTAATAGTCGCGCCGTCCGCAATCGCGGACTGGAGCGCCGCCTTCAAAAGGTCGGCGGCGAAGACCTGCGGCGTCTGCACGGCGAAGAGCGCGCTGCGATCGGGCGTGCGCTCGACGATGCCGTCGTGCGCGACCTTGATGGTGTCACGCACCGGAACGGCGGGCGCGGCGGCGAGATAAACTCTTGCCGCGTCGAGCACTTCGTCGATGAGCTCGACGGTGACGAGCGGACGCGCACCGTCCTGCACGGCGAAAAATTCCGTCTCGGGCGAGGCCTCGAGCGCCGCGCGCAGCACGGACTCTGTCCGCGTTGCGCCGCCGACGATGACCTTTACGGGTTTTCTGAGGCCAAAGGTCTTGCAGAGCTCAGCATAAGGCAGCAACTCGTCCTCCCGCGCAGCGATGACGATCTCGTCGATGCCCTCCACGCGGTCGATCGTGAGCAGTGTGCGCACAAGGACGGGGATGCCGTCAAGGGTTTGCAACAGCTTGTTCTCCCCGCCGTAGCGCGTGGAGCTTCCGGCGGCCGCAATCAGCGCGGCGCAGTACGGGTGAGTGCGGTTTTGGCGCTTGCCGAACATCTTTTGCAGCAGGCTCATGGACTCAATCGCTCTCCTTTAACAGCATCGCAGCGTTGACGCGCCCCTCAGCCTCGGGATACTCCACATCTTCTGCCAGGACGATCTCTGATACGAGGATCTGCTTGGCAATGTGCAGCATCTTACGCTCGCCGTTGGATAGTCCGCGCGTGCTGTCGCGATGCATCAGCGCCTTGATGACGGCGCTGACCTCGTCGAGATTGCCGCTTTTCAGGCGATCCATATTCTCGCGGTAGCGGTGGTTCCAGTTCGCCGTCATGTCGACGCCGAGCTTGGGAATGCGCGCGATGACCTCTTCGATCTCGCTTCTCGTCTTGATGGCGCGGATGCCGATGGCCGTGGAATTCTCGGTCGGGATCTTGAGCGTTAGCCCGGAAATGGGCATTTTGAAGACGTAAAAATCCATTGCTTTGCCGCTGATCTTTTCGCGGACAATGCTGTCGATCACACCGGCGCCGTGCATCGGGTGCACGACCTTATCTCCCACTTGAAACATTCTATGCCCACCTCCCTTCAGGCAGAATGCCAATCCGGCATTCGCCCCGGTTTTCCGTGCGATGGAAAAGGAAAACAACATAAACACACAAGAGGAAACAATTCCCCATACATAGTATAACGTACTTTGCCATCATTTTCAAGCGATTTTTGATGAAATATCGCATAAAAATGGAAACACACCGTATTTTCGAAAAAAACAGGGGCTCCCCTTTTCAGGAGAGCCCCCGCGACGGAAGAACGAGATTTTCTTACTTGTTGCTGCGGCGCCAGATGTGCATCTTCTCCGCGTCGGCGATGAGCTGCTCGCGGAAGTCGGGATGCGCGATGCCGATGAGCGCCTCGGCACGCTGCCAGGTCGAAAGGCCCTTGAGGTTGACCATGCCATACTCGGTGACGATGTAGTGCGTGCAGGAGCGCGGGTCGGTGCAGATGGAGCCGGGCGTCAGCGTGGGAACGATGCGGCTCTTGACCGTGCCGTCCTTGCCCGTGACGGTCGAGGACATGCAGATGAAGCTCTTGCCTCCCTTGGAGAGGTACGCGCCCATCGCAAAGTCGAGCTGGCCGCCCGTGCCGGAGATGTGCTTGATGCCCGCGGACTCGGCATTCACCTGACCGAACAGATCGCAGTCGATGGCGTTGTTGATGGAGATGAAGTTGTCGATCTGGGAGATAACAAACACGTCGTTCGTATAGTCAACCGGCGCACCCATGACCTCGGGATTTCGATCCATGTAGTCATAGAGCTTCTGCGTGCCGGCGGCGAAGGCAAAGACCTGACGGCCCTTGTCGAGCTGCTTGTGCTTGCCGGTGATCTTGCCGGCGAGGGCCATGTCGACAAAGCCGTCGACATACATTTCGGTGTGAACGGACAGGTCCTTGAGGTCAGACTGCGCGATCATCGAGCCGATGGTGTTGGGCATGCCGCCGATGCCGAGCTGGAGGCACGCGCCATTCGGGATCTCAGGCACGACAAGGTTGGCGACCGCGGTGTCGACCGCGGTGGGGGCGCCACCCGCGCCGAGCTGCGCAACGGGAGGATTCTCCCCTTCCACAACCATGTCGACGTCCTTGATGTTGATCTCGCAGCCGGTGAGGCCGTAGACCCAGGGAAGGTTCTCGTTGACCTCGACGATGACAGTCTTGGCGGCATCCAGCATGTCGGCTAAGTGAGAGCACGCGAGAGCGTAGCTGAAGTTGCCGTGCTTATCCATCGGCGTGACCTGGATCATCGCAACATCGACTGTGGCGTTGCCGTCGCGGTAGAAGCGCGGCAGCTCGCTGTAGCGCATGGGGATGAAATAGCCCATGCCCTTGGAGATAATCTTGCGGTCGATGCCGCTGCAATGCCAGGAGTTCCAGGTGAAGTGCTCACCGGCGTCTTCGGCCTTGCAGATCTCGGGCATCCACATCGTCACGCCGCCGCGGACCTTGACGTCCTTGAGCTCATTCTGGCGTGCGGCCAGAGCCTTGTCGAGCGTGTAGGGATGGTTGGTGCACCAGCCGTAGTCGACCCAGTCGCCGCTCTTGACGACCTTGACGGCTTCCGCGGCAGAGGTCAGCTTCTTCTGATAAAGCGCTGCGTAATCCATGGATAATTCCTCCTGTATGTATGTGAATTTGATTATCATTTCGGAACTATGTCGAAACTTTAACAATTATAGCATACCGATCGCCGTTTGCAAAGTCTTTCTTACATGTCAGCGTAAAAAAGAACGTAAAAAAGAGACAGGCCGGAGCCTGTCTCTTTTCAATTCGGAAAAATTACTCCTCGACAGGAGCCTCTTCCTCGCCGCTGAGCAGCGCGCGGATGCTGAGGGAGATCTTCTTCTTCTCCTCGTCGATGGCGGTGATCTTCGCGTCGACCATCTGGCCTTCGGACAGGACGTCGGAGGGCTTGTCGATGCGGCGGTCAGCGATCTGGGAGATATGGATCAGGCCGTCCACGCCGGGAACGACCTCAGCGAAAGCACCGAAGGTCATCAGCTTGACGATGCGGACGTTGGCAACGTCGCCAACCTTGTAGGTGTTCATGAACACATCCCAGGGGTTCTGGGTGCGATCCTTGACGCCGAGGGAAATCTTGCGCTTCTCGGGGTCGAAGGAGATGACATACACGTCGAGGTGATCGCCGATGGAGACGACCTCGGCGGGGTTCTTGATGCGGCTCCAGCTCAGCTCGGAGATGTGGACCATGCCGTCCACACCGCCGATGTCGACGAACACGCCGTAAGAGGTCATGGACTTGACAACGCCGTCATAGTGCTTGCCGACCTCGATGCCTTCCCAGATGGCGGCCTGAGCAGCCTGACGCTCCTCATTCAGCACGGACTTGATGGAGCCGACGACGCGGCGGCGGGCACGGTTGACCTCGGTCACGCGGAGCTTGACCTTCTGCTTGACCATCTGGCCAAGGTCGGAGTCCTTGGGCATGCCGCTCTGAGAAGCGGGCACGAACACGCGCACGCCCTTGACAGAAACGACGATGCCGCCCTTGTTCACTTCGGTCACGGTGCCTTCGAGAACGGTCTTGTCCTCAACGGCGGTCTCAATGTCTTCCCAGAGCTTGACAGCGTCGAGACGCTTCTTGGAGAGGGTGGCATAGCCTTCCACGTCGTTGACGCGGACAACGTAAGCCTCGATCTCGTCGCCGACCTTGACGACGTCCTCGGGCTTGACGTCGGGGTCGCTGCTCAGCTCAGAAACAGGGATATAGCCTGCCTGCTTGCAGCCGACGTCGACCTGGATCTCGGTCGTGCCGATGGCGGTCACGATACCGGTCACCTTATCTCCTGTATTTAGAGTCTTGAAAGATTTTTCAAGCAGTTCTTCAAAGGATTCGCTGGTTTCAGGGGCAGTGGTGTTGATGTTTTCTTCCGTCATTGTTGTTAATACCTCCATAATGATACTCGCAGGAGTAGATGCGCCGGCTGTCAGTCCCGCCACACGGCATCCGGAAAAGAATTCCGGTGAGAGCTCGTCTGCGGATTCGATCTGGAGGACTTTTCCGCAGTTCTCTCTGCAAATCTCGGTCAAATGCCTTGTGTTGGCGCTTCTTCGGTCGCCCACAACCACCATCGCGTCTACCTTGGCGGAAAGTTCTGCTGCCTCAGTTTGACGTTTCTGCGTAGCATTGCATATTGTATCATTGATTTTCAGATTTGTACACTGTTTTTTTAGAAATTTCACGCAACTTTCCCAAAGCGCACGAATGCAGGTCGTTTGCGCCAGCATGATACTGGGTAAATGGGCAAAATTGGGGTGTTCCTGCAAGTATTTTTGCGCTTCCTGCACATTTTCAAAAATCAGCGGGTCGCTGCACCATCCTGCGATGCCCTGCACCTCGGGATGATGGCGCTCACCGATCAGGATGACGCGGCGTCCCTCGTGCTCTGCCTCCTGCGCAAGCTTTCGGATGCGCTCGACATGCGGGCACACGGCGCTCACGACCTCTGCCCCGCGCTCTCGCAGCGCATCAAGCGTCGCTCTCGGCTCGCCGTGGGCGCGGATGAGCACGGTCTCCCCCGCCTTTGCCTGGTCGGGCGACGTGATGAGGCTCATGCCAAGGTCTTCGATCTCGCGCACGACGCCCGCGTTGTGTACGATGCTGCCGAGCATCGCGCCGCCGCGCGCTTTTGCCGTTTCGCGCGCAAGGTTGACTGCGCGCTCCACGCCATAGCAGAAGCCCGCGGTCTCAGCTAAGATGACCTTCACAGCGGCGCGCCTCCCACCTGCTGGCCGCCGAGCGCGTAGGCCTGACGCAGCATTTCGTCGGCGATGGCCTGCAATTCTTCGGACGTGCCGCGGCGGCCCGTGACCTCGGGCACATACGGCTCGCCGAAGATGATGCGCGTCTTATGGAAGGGCTTTTTCTGCCCGTCGCAGAACACCGGCACGAGCGTCGCACCCGTGCGCACGCCGATCATCGCGATGCCCGCGTGCGCGTGCGCGGGGAGTCCGTCGTGATAGCCGACGCCGCCCCGGATCGTCGTCCCCTCGGGGAAGATCAGAAGATTCTCACCCTTGTGGAGCACCTGCATCGCGGTCTTGATGGACTGGATATCCTTGCCGTCGCGCTGGACGGGAAATGCGCCGAGCGTGCGGATGAGCCACGCGAGCGCGCGGTTGTCGAAGAGCTCGGCCTTGGCCATGAAGTGCAGATGGTAGTCAAGCGGCAGGCACAGGCCGATGAGCACGGGGTCTAAGTCCGTTGAATGGTTCGGGCACAGCAGCACGCTGTGCTTGGGCAGATTTTCAAGTCCCTTGACGTCCACGCGGTAGATCCACAAAAGCACCCGACCGATGATCCAGATAAACGCAAAAAAGATACGGTGCATCATTTCAATTTCTCCTGAATGAGATTCAGCAGCGCCCGCTCGCTCTCTTCAAAGTTGAGCTTCGACGTGTCGAAGTGCACGGCATCCTCTGCCTCGCGCAGCGGGGCGATATCGCGGTGCATGTCCTGATAGTCGCGCTCGTTGATCTCGCGCAGCACCTCTTCATACGCCTTGGGCGTGCCGCGCTCAGAGAGCTCGAGACAGCGGCGGCGCGCACGCTCCTCGGCCGAAGCAGTCAGGTAAATTTTGAGTTCGGCGTCCGGCAGAACGACTGTGCCGATGTCGCGCCCGTCCATGATGACGCTTCTCCTGCGCGCGATGTCGCGCTGCATCTCAAGAAGGTATGCGCGCACGCACGGCAGCGCCGAGACGTTCGAGGCGTACATCGAAATTTCCGGCAGGCGGATCTCGGTGCTGACATCTTTACCGTCAAGCAGCATCTTCTGCCCTCCTGTCTCGTCAAATGCCATGTCGATCTGAATTTCTTTCAGCAGCGGCGCGATTTGAGATTCGTCCTTTGCGTCCAGTCCGCGGGAAAACGCCGCGTAGCCGATGGTGCGGTAGATCGCGCCCGTGTCGACATGCAGAATGTTCAATTTCTTGGCGACGGCCTTGGCGAGCGTACTCTTGCCCGCGCCGCCGGGGCCGTCAATGGCAATGGAAAAATGCTTTTTCATCTGTTTGATTCTTCCCTCTTACAATAGATATGTGCTTACTGCGTCAGCAGTGCGTCCGCGGCAGCCTCGCCCGCGGCCTTGCCGGTCGCCCAGGCGATTTGCAGATTGTAGCCGCCCGTGTAGGCGTCTACGTCGATGATCTCGCCGGCAAAGTACAGGCCGCCAACCTTTTTCGACGCCATGGTCTTCGGGTCGATCTCCCCCACCTTGACGCCGCCGGAGGTGATGATCGCGTTTTCGACCGGCATCGGCGCGCTGACATTGACCGTCCAGCGCTTTAAGAGCGTGCGGATGGTCTCGCGCTGGGCGCGCGTGATGTCGTGCACCTTTTCGTGCGGAGGGATGCCCGAGCGGTCGATGAATTCGTCGATCATCTTCTGCGGCAGAAGCGCGCCGAGCACGTTGCAGTAGTCGCTGTTTGCGTGCTTTTCAAAATCCGACAGCAGGCGCTTGTCGAGCATTTGCTCGTCGAGCGCGGGCTTGAGGTCGATCTCCAGTCGGTACTGCTTTTTGTCGAAATGCCGCATGTGCGCGCTGGCCGACAGGATGAGCGGCCCGCTCACGCCGAAGTGCGTGAACAGCATTTCGCCGAAATCCGAGTGAATCTTTTTGTTGTTTTCGTATACCGTCAGCGCAACGTTGCGCAGGCTCAGCCCTTGCAGCACCGCGCATTCGCGTGCCTCGAGCGGCACGAGTGAGCCGCGCAGCGGCGTGACTGTGTGGCCGAGCGCTTCCGCCATGCGGAAGCCGTCGCCCGTCGAGCCCGTCGCGGGATAGGACAGCCCGCCCGTCGCCAGAATGACGGCGGAGGCGGTGTAGTCCCCTTTTTCGCCCTTGACGGCGGCGACATGGCCGTCTTCGACCGAAATACCGAGCGCGCGGTCGCGCACGAGCTTGACGTGCAGACGCTTGAGCTCACGCTCAAGCGCCGCTGTGATGTCGAATGACCGGTCGGACACGGGAAACACGCGCTTGCCGCGCTCGACCTTGAGCGGCACACCAAGCCTCTCGAAAAAATCGATGGCGTCGTGCCCGTCGAAGCGGGAAAACACGGAGTATAAAAACCGCGGGTTCTGCGGCACGTGGGCGAGCAGCTCTTCGCAAGTGCTGTCGTTCGTCACGTTGCAGCGGCCCTTGCCGGTGATGTTCACCTTTTTGCCGAGGCGCTCGTTTGGATCGAGCAGCGTCACGTGCGCACCCTTGCGCGCGGCGCAGATCGCGGCCATCATGCCGCCCGCGCCGCCGCCGATGACAACGATCGCCTTATTCATCTTCGATCTTGCCGAAAATGTCGAAGCGCTCCCAGATGTGCTCGAGTTCGGAGAACGTCGCGGAGATGTCTGCGCCCTTCTTGTTGGCCACGGCCAGAATGAGTGAGTTGAGCATGCTCATGGGCGCCGCCAGCGAGTCGACGAACGAGATCATCTCGCTGCGCACGAGCAGCGAATTGCTGGACATCTGGTTGATGGGCGACATCTCGCTGTCCGTCACGCCGACGATCGTCGCGCCGCGGTCGCGCGCAAACTGGATGGTCTTGAGCGCAAGCTCACTGTAGCGCGGGAAGCAGATACCGATGACCACATCGCCTTTGGAGACGCGGAAGAGCTGGTCGAACGAGCCGGCCGCGCCGCCGTTGACCAGAGTGACGTTGTCGAAGATCAGGCGGAAGTAGAAGTTTAAGTACCCTGCCAGAAACGAGGACGAACGGAAGCCCACGATGTAGATGCGGCGCGCGCCGATGATCGTGTCGACCACGCGCTCAAATTCCGCGCCGTCGGTCTGGTCGATGGCCATGCGGATCTTCTCCATGTCGCGCTGCAGGACGTTCGTCATCAGATCGGACCCTGCGAGCTCGCCGTCCGACGCCTGAATGCGCTGGATGCTCGTGAGCTTGCCGCGGATCATCTCCTGCAATGCACGCTGCATGCTCGGATACCCCTCGTAGCCGAGCTGGGTGGCAAAGCGCACGACGGTCGACTCGCTGACCTGCACGGTCTTGCCGAGCTTGCTGGCCGTCATAAACGCGGCCTTGTCGTAGTTTTCCAGAATGAAGCGGGCGATGAGCTTCTGCCCCTTGGAAAAGCTGCTCATGTTCTTTTCGATATTATGTAAGATATTCTTCGTCATAAAATCGTCCTCTGTTACTTTGATTTTGTTGCATGGAGCTCTTGCTCCGTTAGATCGCGCCACACGCCGACGGGAAGAGCCCCGAGTTTGAGCGCGTGCTCCTGCACGCGCTTTAGGCGCTTGACGTGTAATCCGGCGGTGGCGCACATGCGCCGGATCTGCCGGTTTTTTCCTTCATGGATGGTGATGGAGAGAACGGCGGTGTCCCTCCCCTGCCGCAGCACGCGCACCTGCGCGGGTCGGATGGGCTCGCCGTCGAGCTGTGTCATGGAAGCGAGCGCTTCTGCCGCTCCCCTGACCTCGCCCGCGACGCTGACTTCGTAGACCTTGTTGACCTCGTAGCGCGGGTGCAGAAGATGCTGCATCCATTCGCCGTCGTTCGTCAAAAGCAGCAGTCCCTCGGAGTCGAGGTCGAGCCGCCCGACGGGATAGACGCGCTCGCCGCAGTCTCTGACGAGCTCGGCGACGGTCTTTCGCCCTTTTTCGTCAGAGAGCGTGCAGACATAGCCGCGCGGCTTGTTGAGCATCAGGTAGCGCTTCTGCCCCTCCAGCGCGAGCGGCCTGCCGTCGACGGTAATTTCGTCGACTTCGGGGTCGGCCTTCTGCCCGATGAATGAGGTCTCGCCGTTTACGCGCACGCGCCCAGCGGCGATCCACTGCTCGGCGGTGCGACGGGAGCAGAGTCCCGATTCGGCGATGAGCTTTTGAATTCTTGCTTCGGCCAGGTCGATCCCTCCTTTACTTTGCCGACAGAAATTGCCAGAGCTTTTCCGCCAGCGACTTATTTTTGCTTGTTTCGCTCTTTGTTTCCTGCGCCTGTACGCTGCGCGCGCTGACAAGGTCAACTCTTCCGACCTCAGTCTTGCCGCAGGAGATGACGAGCGTGCCGAACGTTTGTCCCTTCCGCACGGGGGCGGAGACGGTTTGCGGCAGCTCGGCGCGCACGCTCAACGATTCACTCTCCGAGACAGGATAGCAGAAGCTCTCCGCCGCGACGGCGGACACACTCTGCCCGTCGACGCTTACGCTGCCGTAGGCCTCGCCTTTTTTCGCACCGCTTGAGAGCGCATACGCCGAAAAGCCGTAGTCGTAGAGTGCCGCGTGATCCGCCCAATCGCTGCCGTCGTGCAGCGTGACGGCGATCATGCGCATCCCGCCGCGCTCGGCACAGGTGACGAGTGTGCGCCCTGCGTCGCCGGTGTAGCCGGTCTTGAGGCCGACGCAGCCGGAATACGACGCGAGCAGCTTATTGTGGTTCGTCATCGTGCGCGTGCCGACGCTCGCCGTGCGCGTCGAGACGATGCGCTCGAACGTCGGGTTCTGCATGGCGTAGGCCGCAAGGCGCGCCATATCGAGGGCACAGGAGCTGTGTCCCATTTCGTCGAGACCACTCGGGTTCATAAACGATGTGTGCTCCATGCCGAGGGCTTTCGCCTTTTCGTTCATCCATCGGACAAACTGCGCGCTGCCGCCGCTCCCGCCGCAGTGGGCGGCGATGCACTCCGCCGCGTCGTTGCCGGACGGCAGCATCAGACCGTAGAGAAGTTCCTCCATCGTGAGCGTTTCGCCCTCGAGAAGGTACATCGACGAGCCCTCGCGCAAGTGCTCGCGTTTGACCGTGACCTTCTCCGTGAGTTCGCTGTGCTCCAGCGCGACTAAGCAGGTCATGATCTTCGTCGTGCTCGCGATGCTGCGCTCCTGCGTTTCATTGCGCGACGCCAGCACCCGCCCACTGCCCGCCTCCATCAAAATGAACGCGGCGGCGGCAGTTTCAGGCGCGGCAGCCTGACAGGTCAAACTGCTTGACAGGCAGGAAACAGCAAGGAAAACGGCAAATACGCATCGGGCAAAACGCGGCATGGGATCACTCCTTCATTCGGAATGCCCCTATTATGCCCGAAATCAGTAGATATCTTTCTCTTCTCTCTTCTTGTCCACGAAATTCTGCACGCGGTCGAGCACTTCCGGCACAAGATCAAGCACGCGGTCGACCGTTGCCGCCGCAGGGATGGCCACGGGCATCACGCGCGTCAGACCGTCCTTGACGACGAGGAACGCGACGGGGTCGACCTTGACGCCCGCACCTGCGCCGCCGCCGAAGTGTGCGGCGTCGGTCTTGCCGTAGTCGCCGCCACCCGCGCCGAAGCCGAAGCTCACGCGCGAAACGGGGATGACCGTTACGCCGTCGGGCGTCGTGATCGGCTCGCCGATGATGGTGTTGGAATCGACCATATCACGGATCTTATCCATCGTGGTGTCCATGAGATCGTTGAGCGGGGTCTTCTTTTCGATGTTTTCCATGAGGTTCATCCTTTCTTTTTATGCGGTCAGTTTTTCACTGTGTTCACTGTTTTGAGGTGTGCTCTCCGTTGGTTTTTCCGCGGGAGCGTCGTTTTTATGCGCCTTTTTATAGCGCAGGTACCATTTGAGCATCGGAATGAGCAGCGCAAGTGCGATGTGCAGCCCGTCGCGGATGCGAAGCGACAGGCCAACGGCACCCTCTGCGTGCGTCTTTTCAGAGCTGTAATCCATGCGCAGGTGCAGTGAGGGATCAGGGATATGGAAGAGGTCTTCAAGGTGCGGCATCACACCCCACATCGCGGCGCTCGCATAGCCGTAGGTCTGCGCGATATCCGCGGGGTTCGTGCCGCCGAAGACGACGAGAATTTCCAGCGGGTCGATGCGAAGGCGCTTGCAGGTGCGTTTCGCTGTCTCCTTGAGCGCCGAGAGCGCCGTCGTGATGAGGTCCCTGAGCTCCTCTTTTGTCGGCTTGGGGAGCGAGGGCTTTTTCTTTTGCTTCGCCTCTTCTCCCTCTGACTTTGGCTTCTTCTCCTTTGCCTTTTTTTTCGGCGTTTCTTTCTTTTCCTTTGCTGGCAGCAGCGTGAAGCGGAACGGGCCGACCGAAAGCTGCACGCGCAGCTCGTCGCCGAACTGCATCAGCGCGCCCACGCGCAGAAAGCCGATCAAAATAAAAATGAGCAGGATGATGCCAATTACCTTCAGCGCAGTCAATCGACCACCTCCCTCTTTTTACGCTTCACGCGGTTTTTATGCTTTACGCGGTCAGTGTTCCCCGTTTTCGGGAATGCTGCCTTCTTTTTCCGTCATGGCGCTGGGGTCGAGGATCGTGCCGTCCTCCGTCATGCGGAGCTGACCGTCGGCCTCAAGACCCGGCATCTCCGGCAGCTCCTCGAGCGAACCCAAGTGGAAGTCGCGCAGGAACTTTTTCGTCGTGCGGTACAGCCTCGGACGTCCGGGGACCTGCAAGCGTCCGCACTCTTCGATAAGCCCGCGCTCAAGCAGCAGGCCCACGGTGTACGAGCTGTCCACGCCGCGCACCTGATCAATGTAGGCGCGGGTCGTGGGCTGGTAGTAGGCGATGATCGTCAGCACCTCCAGCGCGGGCTGAGAGAGCTTGGCGGTCTTGCGGATCTCAAACGCCTTGCGGATGACGTCGGCATAGTCCGGCGACGAGCAGAGCTGATAGCTGTCCTCCATGCGGACGAGCCGGATGCCGCGGCGCTCAAAGGCGTAGTAATCGCCGAGCTTTTGCAATACCTGTTCCGCGGTCGGACGGTCCAAATCGAGCGCAAGGCAGATGCGGTCGATGGGAAGCGGTTCGCCGCTGGCGAACAAAATGCCCTCGATGGCCGACTCGACCTCGCGCAGGTCCAAAGATTCCAAAGACATAGCGTTCCTCGCTTTTTACAGATTGATACGGTCGGGGGCGTCGTCCCCGCACTCCACGGTGCAGTCCGTGTCAGAACCGGCCAGATGGATGACCTTTTCGCGGCAGAGCTCCAGAACGGCGATGAACGTCGCCACGATCTCGCTGCGGCTGCGCGCGCCCCGG
>ERZ780177.2620-NODE-2620-length-14583-cov-4.580121_pt1 | contig 14583 bp, 14 predicted proteins | sample MGYA00510973_ERZ780177 | MGnify/ENA primary metagenome ERZ780177 (study PRJEB29588, sample SAMEA2144396) | human gut metagenome | biome: human gut; feature: human-associated habitat; material: faeces | place: Denmark | collected 2008/2010 ...
GTTTCTACTGGGAGCGTGTAGAAGCAAGCCGTAACTTTGCAAACAAGGTATGGAACGCTTCCCGTTTCATCATGATGAACCTGGAAAAAGCAGAAGTTCCGTCTGAAATGCCAAAAGACAAACTGACACTGGCAGATAAATGGATTCTTTCTAAGGTAAACACCCTGGCAACCGAAGTAACGGACAACATGGACCGCTACGAGCTCGGTATCGCCGTACAGAAGGTTTACGACTTTATCTGGGAAGAATTCTGCGACTGGTACATCGAGATGGTAAAACCGCGTCTGTACAGCGAGACCGACGAGACGAAGGGCGCTGCACTGTGGACCTTAAAAACCGTTCTCGGCAATGCATTAAAGCTGCTGCATCCGTTTATGCCGTTCATCACAGAGGAAATCTACTGCACACTGAATCCGGACGAGGATTCCATCATGATCGCCGCATGGCCGAAAGAGACCGAAGACTTTGCATACGCAGAGGATGAGGCAGCCGTTGAGATGATGAAAGAGGCGGTAAGAAGCATCCGTGGTGTCCGCACCAGCATGAATGTACCGCCGTCAAAGAAGGCAAGCGTATTCGTTGTAACGGAAGATGCTGCTGTACAGGAAACCTTCAAAAATGGTGCTGTATTCTTCGGAACTCTGGCAGGAGCAAGCGAAGTTCACGTACAGGCAGACAAAGCCGGCATCGCAGACGATGCGGTATCCGCAGTGATCCCGCAGGCAACGATCTACATTCCGTTTGCCGAGCTGGTTGACCTGGAAAAAGAGATCGCCCGCCTTACGAAAGAGGAAGAGCGTCTGACAAAAGAGATCGCACGTTCCAACGGCATGCTTGGCAACCCGAACTTTATCAACAAAGCTCCGGAAGCAAAAGTTCAGGCAGAGAAAGAAAAACTGGCGAACTATCAGCAGATGATGGAGCAGGTTCAGACAAGATTGGAGCAGCTGAAAAAATAAATGAATAAAGAAAGAAAACTGCATGGAAACAAGGAAACCGTAGTGAAAGTCTGCAACTGGCTCTCGTTGCCGCTGCAGGCTCTGGGGTGCTGTATTCTGTACCTGGTGATTGAAGCATTTTCCCGCCATTCGCTTGCGGCAGCGTGGAGCTACATGGTGGAAAGCCCCTGGGTCTTTTTGTATAATGCATTTTTGATCTTCACTACTTTTATGGTAGTTTATCTGTTCCGCAGACGTGTGCTGGTGCGGCTCATCATGAGCTGTTTCTGGCTGCTGCTCGGTATCATCAACGGTGTGATTCTGGCGAACCGCGTCACACCGTTTACCGGGCCGGATTTGCGGAACTTAAGCGATGGTGCCAAGGTCGTGACGAAGTATCTGTCGAAAGGTACCATGATCCTCGTTGCGGCAGCTCTTGTGGCATTATTGGCATTTTTTGTATGGGTCTGGATCAAAGGACCGAAATTTCAGGGGAAAATCCGCTGGTATCTGAATGTGCCGTTGATTGCTCTGGTAATTGTACTCTTTACGGGAGCAACGAATCTGGCGCTTGCAAAGCGTGTGCTTTCCAGCTATTTCGTCAACATCGCATTTGCCTACCAGGATTACGGCTATCCGTACTGTCTGGCAGTCACCCTGTTTGATACGGGAATTTCAGAGCCGAACGGCTATTCCGAACAGCTCGTGAAACAGATTGAGACGAGTGAAGGCGAACAAAAAGAGGATGATACGGTAAAACCGAATATTATCTTTTTGCAGCTGGAGTCCTTTTTCGATCCGGAGCTGGTTAATTTCCTCAACATTTCCGAGGACCCGATCCCGTATTACCGGCAGCTGATGAAGGATTATTCTTCCGGTTATCTCCGTGTGCCGGTGGTGGGAGCCGGAACAGCAAACACAGAGTTTGAAACTATTTCCGGCATGAGCCTCCGGTATTTCGGAGCGGGTGAGTATCCGTACAAATCGGTGCTTTCAGAGGAGACGTGTGAGAGTGCGCCGTATGTTTTAAAGAATCTTGGCTATGCGACCCATGCGATCCACAACAATGAAGCAAACTTCTATTCCAGAAGAAGTGTGTTCTCGCGTCTTGGTTTTGATACCTTTACCTCGGAGGAATATATGCCGGATATCTCGGATGTGACGGCGACAGGATGGGTAAAAGACCATATTCTGACAAAAGAGATCATAAAAACGCTCGATGCGACAGACGAACCGGATTATATCTATACGATTTCGGTACAGGGCCACGGTGATTATCCGACAGAGCCGGTGCTTGACGATCCGGAGATTACAGTGACAGGCGCGGAAGACCGGGAAAAAAATAATTACTCCTGGGAATATTATGTAAATCAGATTCATGAGATGGACATATTTGTCAAAGAGCTGACGACAAAGCTTGCGGATTATCCGGAGCCGGTGGTACTTGTGATGTACGGGGACCATCTGCCAACGATGGGACTGAAAGTAGAAGATCTGGAGAACCGCTATCTGTATCAGACCGAATACGTGATCTGGGATAACATGGGACTGAAAAGGAAACAGGAAAACATTGCTTCCTACCAGATTGCAGCAGAGGTTATGAACCGTGTGGGAATTCATGACGGAACCATTTTCCGGTATCATCAGACGAGACGGAATACGAAGAATTATCAGGTGGATCTCGAGGTGCTGCAGTATGATATGCTGTATGGAAAACGGTACGTTTACGGAGAAGACGGAGAGACACCGTATGAGCGTGTGAAGCTGCAGATGGGTGCTCTGCCGGTAACACTGGAACGAATCGAAAAATCCGGAGAAGATACCTGGTATTTTTACGGAGAAAACTTTACGGCATCGAGCCGTGTGGAAGTCAACGAGGAGATACAGGATACCGTTTATGTCAGCCCGTCGATTCTGATGGTGCATAGTCTGACCCTGGAAGACGGTGATCAGATTACAATCGCGCAGCAGAGCAACAGCTCGACGAAGAAGGTGCTGACAAGGACAGAGCCGATGATGTATGAAGAGCCAAAAACGGTATCTACACCGACGCCGATGCCGAACCCGGACAGCACGAAAACAGATGTGACGCAGGAAAATGCCAATACGAGCACTGCGCCGCAGGATGAACTGACGGCAGCGCCGTCCGGTGCGCCGGAGGGCGAAGGCGACAAGATTGAGCCGTCAAAAACAGAAAACAGCGATAAACCGGCCGAAGACGGCGGTCTGCAGAATTAAAAAGAGTGTCCGAAAGATCATACAGTGGGGCGGATTTTGACGTCCCACTGTATCTTTTTACGGGGAAAGTCGAAAAGTCGGGACAAAATTTTGAAAATTGCTATGGACATATCCGGTCACTCGATTATAATGATACTAGTACATCGTTTTCGAAATAACTATACCACTCACTTGTCTGCAAATCCGATTGCACAGGCATAAAAGCCTCGGCGTAGCCCGCTACGCCTACATTTTTATACCTGCACACTCGAATCTGCATCCTGCGTGATTGGTATAGTTATTTACGAAACGATGTACTAGGGTCTGAAAGCAGCCCTAAAATACTGAAGAATGGTGAAATAAGGTGAATTATACAGAAGCAGTTGATTATATCGAAACAATACCGAAATTTACGGTGAAGCATCCGCCGGAACATACGAGGGAGCTTCTTTCGCGCCTTGGGAATCCGCAGGAAGGGATCAAAATTATCCATGTGGCGGGCACGAACGGAAAGGGAAGCGTCTGCGCGTACTTGAATGCGATGCTGCTTGCAGGCGGCAAAAAGACAGGACTTTTTACCTCCCCGCACCTTGTACGCATCAACGAGCGGTTCCAGATCAACGGGGAAGATGTGTCGGATGAGCAGTTTCTTAACGCATTTCTCAAAGTGGAAAAAGCAGCCAAAGAATACGAGGCGGAGGGCGAAGGCCATCCGAGCTATTTTGAGACGCTGTTCCTGATGGGAATGCTGATTTTCAAAGAAGCCGGCGTGGAATACCTGGTCATGGAGACCGGCCTTGGCGGACGGCTGGATGCGACAAATGTGGTCGAAAAGCCGCTGGCATGCATCATCACGTCCATCAGCCGCGACCACACCGAGTATCTCGGCGACACCCTCGAGGCGATTGCGGGAGAGAAAGCCGGCATCATCAAAGCCGGTGTCCCGGTGATCTACGACGCCAGCCAGCCAGGTCCGGCTTCTGTCATTGCCGCAAAGGCGAAAGAGATGGGAAGCCCGGCATGGCCGATGGAGCCGTCGTTCTATGAGATGAAAACACAGAGCCGCGAGGGAATCACCTTTACCTTTGCATACCCGGGCGGCGAAAAAGCAGAGCTTGCGATTCCGTACGTGGCAAAATACCAGATGATGAATGCAAGCCTTGCATTCTACACGATGCATATTCTGCAGGACGTGCACGACATTCCTAAGAACGTGCTTGCGGAAGGCCTTTCGAAGATCAAATGGCCGTGCCGTATGGAAATGGCTGCGCCGGGCGTCATCATCGACGGCGCGCACAACGAGGACGGCATTGCACAGTTTGTCAGCACGGCAGGCTATTTTGCGAAAGAAAACGAGATCACGATTCTGTTCACGGCAGTTGCAGACAAGCACTATCATGAGATGATCGGTGAAATCTGCGAGGGCATCCATCCGTCCCATGTTGTTGCAACGCAGATCGACGGAAGCCGCGTCGTACCGGCGGAAGTGCTTGCAGAGGACTTCAGAAAAGCAGGATGCACGGATGTCTGCGCGGAACCGGAGATCGGGGCAGCATATGAGAAGGCACTGGGCAAAAAGGGCAGCGGCATGCTGTTCTGCGTGGGTTCTCTGTATCTGGCGGGCGAACTGAAAGCATATCTTGCAAAGCGGAATGGTTAGCGAATACAGGAAGGAATTTTTTGTTTATGTTAAATTACGAAGAAGAACTGAAGAAGTTTAAACCGTGTCTCGATGTGGACGAGGTGGAGGATGCGATTTACAGCCGTGATCTGACGGATGTGATCGACATTTTGAAAGAAATGATGAAAAACGACAGGCCAGAACAGGAAAACGAGACAGAAGCGGAAAAGGAAGAGTAAGGTGCCGGAATGAACTGTATGAATTGTAAATCGGTTGTGGACGTCGGAATGGAGATCTGTCCCAACTGTGGTTTTAACCTGAGGGTACAGAGAAAATGTTTTTCTCTTTCGAATATGTATTACAATCTGGGCCTCGACAAGGCAGAGATCCGGGATCTTTCCGGAGCGATCGATATGCTGCGGCGGAGCCTGAAGTTTAACAAATACAATATCCATGCGCGGAACTTGTTAGGCCTTGTCTATTTTGAGACGGGTGAAGCGGTTGCGGCGTTAAGTGAGTGGATCATCAGCAAGAATATTATGCCGGAGAATAATGTGGCGACGGAGTATATTGCGACGCTGCAGGCGGAGCAGGCGAAGCTGGATATGATCAATCAGACGATCAAGAAATACAACAGTGCGCTGAAATGCTGCCGCGAGAACAATGAGGATGTGGCTGCGATCCAGCTGCGCAAGATTCTGAACCAGAATCCGAAGCTGATCAAGGGATATCATCTGCTGGCGCTGATTTATATTCACAAGGGTGAGTATGAGAAAGCGCGGAAGATTCTGAAAAAGGCGGCGAAAATTGACAAGACGAACTCGACGACGCTTCGTTTCCTGAAGGAGGTTGATTTCCAGACGGGTACGCAGACGTCGCTGGAGCCGCGGCGGTTCGGCCGCAGGGAGCGCACGGAGGAGCAGCGCGAGGACGAGCGTGAGCGTGTGGTAAGCGGGGATACGGTGATTATTCCGCCGACGTTCCGCGAGACGTCTACAGCGGCAACGATGCTGAATATCGGTATTGGGCTGGTGCTTGGCGCACTGGTTGTGTGGTTCCTGATCGGGCCTGCGAATACGCAGCGAATTAACCGGCAGGCGGACGAGAAGGTTGTGGAATACAGCGGCAAGATGGCGAGCCAGGAGGCCCAGCTGAACCAGCTCCAGAGCCAGGTGGATTCTCTGAACGAAACGACGGCTTCTGCGCAGCAGCAGATCCAGACGGCACAGGATACGGCGGCTTCCTACGAGAACCTTTTAAAGGCTGTGGAAGCGCAGCAGCAGGGCAACACGAGCAACGCAACAAACGCACTGACCGAGGTCAACCCGGAGGTGCTTTCTGTGGACGCAAAGGCTGTGTATGACACTATTTACAAGAGCATGCAGTCGTCTATGTTCCAGGAGCTTTCGCAGTCGGGTGTGAATGCATTTGACGATGCGAATTACACTGAGGCGATTGATAAGCTTTCGAAGGCTAAGAATATCAACGACAGTGACTATACGGTGCTTAACTATCTGGCGCATGCGTATCGGCTGAGTGGGGATACCGATAATGCGATTTCGGTGTTCCAGGAGATCATCGATAAGTTCCCGGGAACCCAGAAGGCTACTAAGGCCGAGCAGCAGATTGAGGTGCTGGGGGGGACTGTGAAGACGGAGGAATAGTGAGGACGGACGTCCACGGGGCAGAATGCCGCAGGAGATGCGGCGCTGTTTCGTCGGGCTGATACCACTGACTACGCGGAGGGTGCGTGGGACGAAGGGCAAAAAAGTATAAAAGTGAGAAGATAAAACACAAAAGATGAAATTCGCTTTACGGCGAAAAATCTTTTGTGTTTTTTATTTTATGACAGGAAAGAGGGAGGATAGGAAATGGATAATCGTGTTTGGGTGAAGGATGCGGTGATGACGATTCGGCTTCCGGAAGAGGTGGATCATTTTGTGGCTGACCGGCTTCGGGAGGAGGCGGGGGAGATTTTGGTGGAGAGGAATGTGAGGGAGGTGGTGTTTGATTTTCGGAAGACGGTGTTTATGGACAGTTCGGGGATTGGACTGGTGATGGGGAGGTTTCGGGAGATGGAGCTGATTGGCGGGAAGGTGAGAGCGGTGCATGTGGGAGAGCGGATGCGGAGGATTCTGGTGATGTCGGGGGTGACGCGGGTGATTGAGGTGGAAGAGGAGAAGACGTGGAAGTAGGTTTTGGACGGGGAGTGGGCAGAAAGGGGAATGGGATGATGCGAGAAAGGATGAAAACAGAAGAGAAGATGCGGTGGAATACGATGACGCTGGAATTTGAGAGCCGTCCCTGCAATGAGAGTTTTGCGCGGGTGTCTGCGGCGGCGTTTCTGGCGCAGCTGAATCCGACGGTGGAGGAAGTGGCGGATGTCAAGACGGCGATTTCGGAGGCGGTTACGAATGCGATGATTCACGGATACCGGCAGGAAAAAGGGAAAATTCAGATGAAGTGTGTGCTGGATCTGGAGGAGAAGGTGTTTCAGGTGACGGTAAAAGATACCGGCGTCGGGATTGAAAATGTGGAGAAGGCGATGGAGCCGATGTTTACGACCTGCCCGGAGCTGGAGCGGTCGGGGATGGGGTTTTCGTTTATGGAGGCGTTTATGGATGAGCTGGAAGTAAGGTCGCATCCGGGATGGGGGACGGAAGTGGTGATGAAACGGAAAATCGGTGTGCATCCGGAAATGTAAGGGCCGGATCGGAAGTCATAGGAGTCAGAATGCATGGAACATACGCTTGCCCTGATCGAAAAGGCACACGAAGGGGATAAAGCGGCAAGGGATACACTGGCAGAGGAAAATATGGGACTGGTCTGGAGCATGGTGAGGCGGTTTGCAAACCGCGGGGTGGAGATGGAGGATCTGTGCCAGATCGGGAGCATTGGGCTGTTGAAGGCGATTGATAAATTTGATCCTTCGTTTGAAGTCTGTTTTTCGACGTATGCGGTTCCGATGATTGCGGGGGAGATCCGGCGGTTTCTGCGGTCGGAGGGGATGGTGAAGGTGAGCCGCCCGATCCGGGAACTGGCGTGGAAAGCGTATGCGGTGCGGGAGCGGCTGGAGCGGGAGAACGGGCGCGATCCGACGCTGGCGGAGATAGCGGGGGAGCTTGATGTTACCGTGGAAGAAATCGTGGAGGCGATGGAGTCCGGCGCGGAGGTGGAATCGCTGCAGAAAACCATCTATCAGGGGGAAAACCACGATATTTCTCTGATGGACCGCATTCCGGAAAAAGAGAACGGGCAGGAAAAGCTGCTGAACCGGATTTTCTTGGAAGAGCTGTTGGGACGACTGCCCGCGAAGGAGCGGCAGCTCATCTACATGCGCTATTTTCAGGACATGACGCAGGCGCAGATCGCCGGAAAACTGGGGATTTCGCAGGTGCAGGTGTCGCGGATGGAAAAGAAGATTCTGCGGCAGATGCGGATGGAGAAGGTCTGACCAAAATACAAATCCGGCGGAAGGGCGCTTTTCCTGGGAAAGGCAGAGAAAAGCGCCTGAAACCCGGGCGGATAAAGGAAGAAAAGAAAGGCGAAGCGGGGAAAGGCGGCAGAAAGTTTGAAAATATTCACTGGAATATCGGAGGAAGGTGTGCTACAATGAGCGAAATACGAAGAAAGGCAGGTGGAAGAACATGGATTATCTGACAGAAAATGTGGCGGTCAATCTGAAACGGATCCGGCAGTCGAAAGGGATGAGTCTCGACCAGGCCTCAGAGCAGACCGGGGTCAGCAAGAGTATGCTCTCGCAGATCGAAAAGGGAACGGCGAACCCGTCGCTTGGCGTGCTCGGGAAGATTACGAGCGGCCTGCGGATTGAATTTCAGGAGCTGATTGCAACGCCGCTGGTGGATAGTTATCTTGTGACGCCGGAGGATCTGGTTCCGACGAAAGAGGTGGAGGGGCAGTACACTGTGTGGACGTGCTTTCCGTATGAGGACACGCGGCTTGTGGAAATCTACCGCATCGACATCGAACCGGGCGGAATGTATGTGAGCGGCGGCCACGGAGAGAAAACAAGAGAGTACCTGGTGGTGACAGACGGCGTGATGACCGTGGAGTGCAATGGAAAAGAGCATGAGATCCACCTGAAGCAGGCATTCCGTTTCGAGACAGACCAGACCCACATCTACCGCAACAGAGGGACGGAGAAGACGAGCTGCATGTGTTTCTTTCTCGACTATCACTAAAAGCTGCAGAATAACAGGCTTTCTTTTTTTGAATGAAATGTTCAATATAATGGACAGAAATCCGCTGGAACATCAGAATAAAAAACAACGGATATGAAAAAAATACGGCGGAAGACGAAAAAACATCAAAAAAGAATAGAAAAAGCGGGTGTTAAAGAAGAAATAAAAATAAAAAACTTTTTTAAAAAAAGTAATTGACAAATATAGGGAGTGGTGCTATTGTATGGTTGTACAAAATAATAAACGAAAAACAAAGCAAAGACGCTTACCAACGAGTAGTCTTTGCTTTTTTGTTTTTTATTTAAAAAATCTTTTCAACGCTATGGGAGGATAACACTATGAGATTAAAAAACACAGGATTAACGGTTCAGGACATCAAAGACAAAGTAAACAAGTACATGATCGAGACCTACGAGCGTTTCGATTTCCTTGCAGAAACCGCAGAGGGGATGTACATGTACGACGAAAACGGAACGCCGTATCTTGACTTTTACGCAGGCATCGCCGTAAACAACGCCGGAAACAGAAACCCGAAAGTTGTTGCTGCAGCAAAAGAGCAGCTCGACGATATCATGCATACTTTCAACTATCCATACACCATCCCGCAGGCACTGCTTGCTGAGAAAGTCTGCGAGACCATCGGCATGGACAAGATTTTCTATCAGAACTCCGGTACCGAGGCGAACGAGGCCATGATCAAAATGGCAAGAAAGTACGGCATCGAGAAATACGGCCCGAACCGTTACCACATCGTAACCGCAAAGATGGGCTTCCATGGAAGAACCTTCGGTGCCATGTCTGCAACCGGTCAGCCGGGCAACGGATGCCAGGTTGGATTCGGACCGATGACCTACGGTTTCTCCTATGCACCGTACAATGATCTGCAGGCCTTCAAAGATGCATGTACCGAAAACACCATCGCCATCATGGTTGAGCCGGTACAGGGCGAAGGCGGTGTTCATCCGGCAACGAAAGAGTTCATGCAGGGACTCCGGAAGTTCTGTGACGAGAACGACATGCTGCTTCTGATTGATGAAGTACAGACCGGCTGGTGCAGAACCGGTGCGGTAATGTCTTACATGAACTACGGCATCAAACCGGATATCGTATCCATGGCAAAAGGTCTTGGCGGCGGAATGCCGATTGGCGCAATCTGCGCAACAGCTGAAGTAGCAAAAGCCTTTACCCCGGGATCTCACGGAACTACCTTCGGCGGCCATCCAGTCAGCTGTGCAGCAGCACTGGCAGAAGTCAACGAACTGATCGACCGCGACCTTGCCGGAAATGCAAAGAAAGTCGGTGATTACTTTGCAGAAAAATTAGCAAAACTGCCGCATGTCAAAGAAGTCAGACATCAGGGACTGCTGGTCGGCGTAGAGTTTGATGATACCATCAGCGGCGTAGAAGTCAAACATGGCTGCCTTGACCGCCATCTGCTGATCACAGCCATCGGAGCGCACATCATTCGTCTGATCCCTCCGCTTATCGTAACCAAGGAGGACTGCGACAAGGCAGTTGCTATCATCGAAGAAACCGTAAAAGCTCTGGAAAAATAAAGAATTCTTATAGAAGCAAAGAAAATCTCATAGCGTGAAAAGAACAGGACAAGGACGTCAAAAAGCAAAGAACCATGCTTCGCCCCGGTCCTGTTTTTCTTTTCATTCTGTGAATCGGAAACAACAGGTAAAACAGAGAAATTAAATGTGAGAGGAAAACGGTATGGGACATCTGGTTATCACAATCGGCTGCGAGTACGGAGCCAAAGGAAATGCCATCGGCAGGAAAATTGCGGAGGATCTCGGAATTAAGTTCTACGACCGCGAGCTGGTGGATCAGATTATTGAAGAAGTCGGAATTCCGAAAGACATCATGAACCGTGTAGAAGAGGGCGGTACGATTGCCGGAAAAGGAGCCGAGGGCGATGTCCGTGGATCCTTCTCCAAATATGCGGACCTGACCGAGCGTGCGATTCATGTACAGAAGCAGATCATCCGGAAACTGGCAGAAAAAGAGGCCTGCGTCATCATCGGACGATCCGCGGATTACATCTTAAAGGACAGCAAAGATATCAAGCTCCTCCGGGCTTTTATCTATGCACCGGATGAGATCCGCATTCAGAATATCATGAAGAGCCACAGCCTTTCCGAGAGCGATGCAAAAATTCTGCTGCTCGAGAAGGACAAACGGTATCACAAGCGTCATCTGGCGCTGACCGGCGCGAACCGCGGCGACCGCCACAACCGCGATATGCTCATCGACAGCAGCCTGCTCGGGCCGGACGGCACGGCGGCGCTCATCGAAGAGGTCGCGCGGAAGGTATTCAACAGCTGAGGAGGGCAGAGCATCATGGAAAAGAAGCAATCCGAATTTAACAAGGTGTTCAGCGCATGGGACATCCTCGTCATCGCGTTCGGCGCAATGATCGGCTGGGGCTGGGTCGTAGAGTACGGCTCGAGCGACGACGAGGAGCAGTTCGGCTACCTCTACAAATACTCCCCGCTGCATAACATCAAGAAGGGCACGAAGTATCCTGCGACGCTGATAACGACTGCCGACCACGATGACCGTGTCGTGCCGGCTCATTCGTTCAAGTTCGCCGCCGAGATGCAGTACGCCCAGGGCGGCGACGCTCCGATCCTGATCCGCATCGACACCAAGGCGGGCCACGGCGCCGGCAAACCCGTCTCGAAGCGCATCGAAGAGGCTACCGACGTGTTCTCGTTCCTGTTCGAGAATACGGACACGCCTTACAAGACGGTCGAAACGAAATAATGCTATTCCGGTCGCATGTCCGAAACTTCGTTGAAAACGGAGTTTCGGAAGCAGCCGGGCCGATCCCGATGCGGGTCCGGAACCCGGCACGACGAAGTACCGGCCGATAACCATACTGTTTTATTGAGCGATGAAAGTTTACAAGTTCGGCGGCGCATCGGTCCGCAACGCGGACGGTGTGCAAAACCTGCTGAAGATCATCGGTGACGAACGGGATCTGTTCATCATCGTATCGGCAATGGGTAAGACCACGAATGCCTTGGAGAAGGTTTTCGAAGGGTTGCAGAAGGGCGACAAAGCCTTCTCGATGGAGCACATCACCGCGCTGAGGCAATACCACGCCGAAATCGTAAACGAACTGTACGGCGCTCCGACCCGGCTCGAGAAGATCGAACGGCTTTTCGGGGAGCTCGAACAGGTGGCGACCGAAACGGTCTATCGTCCGGAAGACGCCGAGCTGTGGTACGACACCGTCGTCGCTTTCGGCGAGCTGATCTCGACGACGATCATTTCGGAGTACCTCTCCGAACGGGGTATCGACAATTGCTGGCTCGATATGCGACGTTGCTTCCGCACCGAACAGCGACACAAGGACGCCTCGGTCGATATCGCCGCATCGCGGACTCTGCTGCGCAACGCCATGAAACAGTCTAAGGCCTGTATTTTCATCGGGCAGGGCTTTATCGGAGGTGCTCCGGACGGCACGACCACTACCCTGGGACGCGAAGGTTCGGATTACTCGGCAGCGGTGGCGGCCAATATCCTCGACGCGGAATCCATGTCGGTATGGAAAGATGTGGACGGCATCCTGAATGCCGACCCGAAGGTTTTCCCCGATGCGGTGCAGATCGCGGAACTGAACTACCTGGACACCATCGAGCTGGCTTACAGCGGGGCACAGATCATCCACCCCAAAACGATCAAACCGCTGCAAAACAAGAACATCCCGCTCTACGTGCGGCCTTTCGGGGACAAGCGAAAACCGGGCACGGTGATTCGCCGTATGTCGGCGCCGATCGAGGTTCCGATTCTGATTCTGAAGAAGGATCAGGTATTGCTGACGATCCGTTCGCGGGACTTTTCCTTCGTGCTCGAAGAGAAATTCGCGGCGATCTTCTCCCTGCTGGAGCGATACCGTATCAAGGTCAATCTGGTGCATAACTCGGCGGTGAACCTCAGCCTCTGCGTGGATAACTCCTGGCATATCGACGAGGCGATCCAAGCCCTCCGAAACGAGGAGTTCGACGTAATGAAGGTCGAGAACATGGAGTTGCTCACCATCCGGGGCTATAACGGCGATTTGATGGAGCGATATGCTTCGGGGCCGGAGGTTTTTCTGTTGCAGAGAACTCAATCGACGGCCCGTATTGTCCGGAAAAACCGGTAGTCCAACTTCGAAAAAAGACGCTAAAATAAAAGAAGAGAAGTGGGGTCGATGTTGGACGAATACAAGAAAAACATTAGAAAACCGAATCCGGAGGAGCTACGACTCATTAAGTTTTTGGTACAAAAGGCATCTTTGAATATGTCCGAGGGCTGGGAAAGATCTTTGACTGTTTCTTGTTTGAATGATGGAGGAATGGGCAGTATGAAATTATATATGTCTTTACCGCCGAAAGAAATAATATCAACGATTTTTGTCAGTGAGTGCTCTTTTAAGGATTCTGATGGAATAGATGTGTTAGCCTCATTATATCTCGATCAAGATCATGAGATTTGTGAAGTGGATATTTGGAAAGCTGATTTTTCTCCTTTGATAAGGATCTCTTCGGATATTAGCTTATAAAACGGAGGAACATGGGAGATTTGGGATATTCGAAGCATGCATTTCGTGTAAATGGTGAAACTTATTATCCTGGAAAATTATGAAAAAATTAATAATTTTATTGATCAGTCTTTTCTTCATTGCCTCCTGTGCCGTTGTAAAATCCAGCAGAATAGTTGGAAAATGTTACTTGGGTTATCCTTATCGCCAGATTATGGTATTCATTTGTATGCTGAGTTTTATGCCGATAGTACGTTTTTATATAGGTCAGCTGGCTGTTATGATATAATCGGCCATTGGTACATAAGCGGTGATACAGTGATTTTATCTTCGCCAAATTTCAATGTCGAAACTCGTCCTATTGATCTTTATATTTTTGCAGAAGAAGAGATTACAGATTGGCGTTTTCCTGATGAGTATTATAAATTTACGGATATGGAGGGTAATAGAGATGCATATATTATTAAAGGAGATACTTTATATCCTGTACTGAAAAACGGGAAGTCTCTAATAGAATATTTGTACGCAATACCGAAACCGGGCCCTGAATTAGGTCTATATAATAGAGGAATTTATTTTGGGCCGAAAAAAGATAAGTAATCTTTGATTGTTACTGCCGGACTTAATGTCCGGCAGTTTTCTTTTGTAGATTGGTGAATTTTATCTATCTTTCTACAAAGAAAAAATGTAATTATGAAACGACTAATAATTTTGTTAATCGGACTTTTCTTTATTGTTTCCTGTTGTAGTGTCAGGCCCGGCAAACTGACCGGTAAATGGTTTCGAAGTACAACTTGTGTAGATGATGCAAGAACTCCTGGATTATATGTTTACTTTTATCCTGATGGCGGCTTTTTGTACCAAATGGCCTATGCTGACGGAGCTACAGGTGCTTGGCGAATCGAAGGCGATACTGTTATTTTATGGTCTCCGGATTTCAGTATCGTGTTGGATAGTGTTTTGCTGCCGTACGGCCCACGCTGTTGGCCTAATTTGAATAAATATACAGATGCTACAGAAAATAATCAAAATTGTCGCAAACTAACTAATGAACGAAAAAATTTGCCT
>ERZ780177.2625-NODE-2625-length-14574-cov-2.862663_pt1 | contig 14574 bp, 16 predicted proteins | sample MGYA00510973_ERZ780177 | MGnify/ENA primary metagenome ERZ780177 (study PRJEB29588, sample SAMEA2144396) | human gut metagenome | biome: human gut; feature: human-associated habitat; material: faeces | place: Denmark | collected 2008/2010 ...
CCGCCTTGCCGATTATATCGTTTACGATTATCCGTTGAATACGGAGAGAGCGGAAAGTTCGCCGAATACCGAGCTGACAATACCCAACAAAAGGATACCGGCTACACAGATCAACAAACTCAGTCGCGTAGCATTATCGCTCCGGAACGTAGAGATCTGGCATTCGTCCTGATGAATGAACATCGCTTTCACCACCAACAGATAGTAGTAGAGAGAGATGATCGTATTCAACAAGGCGATAAATACCAACACGTAGAATCCGGAATGCGCCGCAGAGGCGAAGATAAAGAACTTGCTGAAAAATCCGGCAAACGGAGGGATACCCGCCAACGAGAACATCGCCAGCATCATCACCACGCTAAGTTTCGGATTGGTATTGTACAGACCTTTGTAGTCGTCCATATCGACTTTGCCCGAATGATGTTCGATCGCCGAGATGACACCGAAAGCCGCCAGATTGGAGAAGATATATACCAACACATAGTAAACCAAAGCAGCCATACCTTGCGCCGTGCCTGCCATAATACCCAGCATGATATATCCGGCTTGGGAGATGGACGAGAAGGCAAGGAAGCGTTTCAGGTTCTTCTGACGGATCGCAAAAAGGTTGGCGATCGTAATCGTCAGGACAATCAACGCCCACAGGATCGATTGCCATACAACGACATTTCCGGAGAACACCTTGAAGAGGATCAACAGGAACGCAAATGCTCCGGCTCCTTTCGAAATCACGGAAAGATAGGAAGTGACCTGCGTAGGTGCACCTTGATAAACATCGGCAGTCCACAAGTGGAACGGTACCAACGAAATTTTGAAACCCATACCGGCAATAACGAATACGATTGCCAGAATCAGCAATGCGCTGGGGGCCTGTATCAAAGTGGCGAGGTCATTGAAATAAAGCGTTCCGGCAATACCGTACACGAACGAAAGTCCCAACAGGAAGATTGCCGAAGAGAAAATCGCCGTAAAGAGATATTTGGCTCCGGCTTCGTGCGATTCGGTGTCGCGTTTATTGAACGCCGCCAATGCTGCGATCGGCAGCGAAGCGGTTTCGAGACCGACAAAGAACAGCAGGAAGTGTCCCGAAGAGATCATCAGGTACATTCCGAAGAGCGTAATCAGAATCAGTTCGTAAAACTCGCCCCGACGGATACGAGCCTCGTCGCTGTTCAGCCAGGCTGTGGCTTGCAGGAAAATAAGCAACGTACCGATATTTAAAATCGTCTTCACCATCGAAACCATCGGCGTGGTCTGATACATACCGCCGAAAGCCTCGGCGACGCCCGTAGGCAGGATATTAAGGAGCGTATGAGCTGCAAAAAGGAGACAAGCCGTCACCGAGAATGCCTTGCTGTTTTTCACCGGGGCGAATGTGTCGTAGAGGAACAGTATGATGAATACCACCAACAGCGACAGTTCCCCGCGCAGGGTCAAAAATTGTGAATAGTCCATATTCTGAAAAGGTTATAAACGTTCGATAATAGAGGTTAAACTTTCACGAATGAGGTTGGAGATCCAGTTCGGGAAACAACCTATCGCTGCCACGCATACGACCAACGTGATCGCCGAGAAACGTTCCCACCACGTAGCATCGGTCAGCTCGCGGTGATGTTCGTTCTGAACCGGGCCGAAGAGCAGCTTGCCAACCACGCGCAGGATATATACCGCCGTGATAACGATCGACGTACAAGCCACGATCGTGAATACGCGGTGGAAAAGATCGGCGTGTTGGAACGATCCTACGAAAATAGTCATCTCGGCTACGAAACCGCTCAGACCGGGGAGTCCCAACGAAGCCAGACCGGCAATTACATAACATACCGACAAGAAAGGCATGATCTTCATCAGACCGCCCATCTCGCGGATGTCGCGGGTATGGGTACGTCCGTAAATCATACCGATCAAGGCGAAGAAGAGGGCTGTCATCAAACCGTGCGAAAGCATCTGCATCACCGCTCCGGTCATTGCCGTAGAGTTCAACATCAGAATCGCAAAGAGTACCAGACCGCAGTGGCTTACCGAAGAATATGCGTTGATGTATTTCAAGTCGGTTTGTACACATGCGCTGAATGCACCGTAAACGACACTGATACCGGTCAGGATCAAGAAAATCCATGCCAGTTCGTTAGCAGCCTCGGGCATCAGGAATATGGCGACACGGAAACATCCGTAACCTCCGAGTTTCATCAGCACGCCGGCATGCAACATCGACACGGCGGTAGGCGCCGAAGCGTGACCGTCGGGCGACCATGTGTGGAACGGGAACATAGCTCCCAGCACTCCGAATCCGACAAATGCCAACGGGAAGATCCAATATTGTTGTGCCAAAGGTATCGCGTGGTTACGGGCGATTTCCAATAGGTTCATCGTGTAATTTCCATCGGCAGACGAGTTGTAGTAGATCGCCAGAATGCTCAACAGCAAAAGTGCCGATCCGCCCATCAGCATCAGCGTCAATTTCATTGCCGAATAGTTCTTGTTTCCGCTACCCCACACACCGATCAACAAGTACATCGGGATCAAGGCGATTTCGTAGAACATGAACATCGTGAAAAGGTCGATGGAAATAAAGAATCCGAACACACCGATCGAAAGCAGGATCAGCCACAAGAAAAACTCTTTCGGCAGCGGATTGATTTTCCACGAAGCGAACACTCCGGCAAACACGATGATCGCGGAGAGCAGCAACATGGCTACCGAGATACCGTCTACGCCGACAGCATAATGTATATTGAGCGGTTCGTACCACATCACCGATTTCGTAAACAACATCGGTGCATCATTGACAGCACGCTCTTTCATAAAGAGGAACAATGTAACGAATGCAAGCACCAATTGAAGCGTGGAACCGATAACCGCTACCGTTCGTATCTGTTTCATATCTCTCGACAGCCACAAGCCGAGCATCATCAAGAGAGGAATAAGCACAAATAAAGATAGAAAATTCATAGTGATTTTATTTTTTATATCCTGCAATCAATTACATACATACAAATCCGATCGCCACGAGCGCAATAACCAATGCTCCTGCCAAGTAGATCCAGACATACATCTGGATGCTTCCCGATTGCAGTTTGCGAATATGGTAAGCCGCACTGTTGGTGATAGTGGCAAACATATTCATCGTGCCGTCGATAATGTGACGGTCGAACCAAGCGATCGGTTTACAAATACGCTGGAAGATGATTTTATGCGTGATGAATTGATAGATTTCGTCGATATAGAAACGATGGTAAGCTGCCGTATGCAGACCGCGGAATTTATCCGCCATCGCTTTCGGTTTCGAGTTTTCAGACAGATACAACCATGTTGCCAATGCAATCGCCACCACGGCAACGAGAACACTGGTTATCGCAACCGTTCCGTTCAGGTGGATATTGTATTCCAAGCCCGATGCCGTAACGAAATGTCCGAAAGGAATGAATCCAGCCACACAAGTGACCAAAGCGAGGAATACCAACGGTATATACATGGTTTTCGGGGCTTCGTGCGGTGTGTGATGTCCGTAATCGGGTTTGCTCCACCAGAATATACGGTAGTAGAGACGGAACATATAGAATGCGGTCAGACCGGCAACAGCTGTCATCCAAACGCCCCAGAATGCGCTCTTTTCGAATGCGGCGGTCAGAATCTCGTCCTTGCTGAAAAATCCGGAGAACGGAGGAATACCGGCAATCGCCAGACAGGCAATCAGGAACGTGATATGGGTGATCGGCATATATTTGCGTAAGTTACCCATCTGATCCATTTCATTGGAATGCACTGCGTGGATAATCGCACCGGCTCCCAAGAAGAGCAACGCCTTGAACATCGCGTGCGTGAAGAGGTGGAACATGGATGCCATGTAACCCAGACCGGCATGCTCGCTCACATTGCTTGCCACACCGAGCGATACCATCATGAACGCAATCTGCGAAATGGTAGAGAATGCCAGCACACGTTTGATATCGGTCTGCACACAAGCCACCACGGCGGCATAAAGTGCAGTGAATGCTCCTACCCAAGTGATCAGGTCGAGGACTTCGGGCGTAACGCAATATACCGGGAACAGACGGGCTACCAAGAATACACCGGCAACCACCATCGTAGCGGCGTGGATCAATGCCGATACCGGAGTAGGACCTTCCATAGCATCGGGCAGCCAGATATGCAACGGGAACATGGCGGATTTACCGGCACCACCCATAAAGATGAGAGCCATCGCCCACGAAGCGACCGAACATCCCATGAACGTTTTTCCGGCAGTCGTATCGACAATGGCGGAAGGATTGGCAATCAAAGTCTGGAAATCGAATGTCTCGGTAAAGAACGAGAGCAACAGGATACCGATCAGGAAGCCGAGGTCGGCAAACCGGGTAACGATAAAGGCTTTCTTCGAAGCCGATACCGCTGCCGGTTTCGTATAATAGAATCCGATCAACAGATAAGACGATACACCTACCAACTCCCAGAAGATATACATCTGGAAAATATTCGTTGCCACTACCAGTCCGAGCATGGAGAAACTGAAAAGCGACAGGAACGCGAAATAGCGTTGGAAGCCGACTTCTCCGTGCATATACCCCATACTATACAGATGCACCATCAGCGACACGGTCGTAATCACAACCAGCATCATCACCGATATCGGATCGAGCATCACGCCCAGATCGATGTGGAGCATCTCGGTAAACCGCAACCATTCGAAATTGACCGGAGTCAATGTCGGACGGATGCCATCGACACGAGGCAATGAAAAATATTCTATGGCGACCATATACGCCAATACGGCGGGAGCCGTCATACCGAGAGGACCCAATACCCCGGCAACACGCTCGCTCAGTTTATGTCCCGCCAATCCGAGGAAGAGGAACATACATAGCGGAATCAAAAGTATTATTGCTGAATATTCCATAAGAATCAAAATTTCATTTTATCAAGGTTGCGCACTTCCACATTCTGAATGTGACGGAAAATATTGATGATGATGGCAATCGCCAAAGCCGTCTCAGCCGCCGCAATACCGATGGCAAACAGCGTGAAGAAAAATCCTTCGAACGCCTCGGGGAAGAGGTAACGGTTGAACACGGCGAAATTGATATCCACAGCATTCAACATCAGTTCCAGCGAAATCAGCATCGCCAACATATTTTTGCGTGCCACGAAACCGTAAACGCCTGCAAAAAACATAAAGGTGCTCAACACCAAATAAGCTATCATAGGTATTTCCATCGTTCACTTATCTTTTACGGGCAATCATGATGCCACCGATTATACAAGCCAAAAGCAGAACACTCAACGCTTCGAACGGCAACAGATACTGGTATTTATCCATGCCCATCAAAGCGTGTCCGATCGCTTTCATATTCACTTCCTCTCCTGCATTCAACATCGTAACTCCGCCGGGGAACTGGTACGTCAGCAAGGCATAGCCGCAAAGGAGCGCACCGACGACGGCAAGCGAAATGCCCAATGCTTTCTTCTTGCCCGAGATCTTACCGGTTTTCTCACCGGGCTGGCTCGTCAATAGGATGGAGAACACGAACAACACGACGATACCGCCGGCATATACGGCGATCTGCACCGCACCCAGGAAGGTATAATCGAGTTGAAAATAAATTCCTGCCGTGGCAAACAGTACGAATAAAAGATACGTAGCGGCACGCAGGATACGGCGGGTAGTCACCGTCAGTACCGAACATACGACAATGACGACTGCCAACAAACAAAAAATAACCAAGTTCGCTATTTGTTCCATATTAAAATGATTATCAAAAATGAATACGGATTATTTCTCCGCAGGACGATGGTTCAACTGTTTGACCAACTTCTCGCGTGTAAACACGGCGTGCTCGAAATCCGGCACGAACTCGATAGCGTCGTGCGGGCAAGACGATACACAAAGCTGACAGAATGTACAGCTACCCAAGTCATATATATATTTGTCTAATACTTTCTTTGTCTTACCTTCGGCATCGGTCACTTTCGACGAAACGATCGAGATCGTGCCATTCGGGCAATTCAGCTGGCAAATGCCGCAAGCGATACATTTATGCTGCCCGTTCTCGTCATATTTCAAGGTCAGCGTACCTCTGAAACGCTCCGAAATTTTCAATGTAGCCCGGTTTTCCGGATACTGTTCCGTCACTTTTCGGCTTACGAAATGTTTGCCGGTAACACGCATTCCGACGAGCAAACTCCAAAATCCTTTGAAAAAGGAGGATAGATAATTTTTTAAACTTGCCATAAATACGATGATGTATTTCTTATTCTGTTTTTTGTTTTAACGCACAACCGGAGCGGAAACGAATTTCCGCCCCGACCGTTGCGCCGTTATCCTTCCACCTTACCGCCCAGTATATCGAGCAATTCGGTAGTAATACTTTGTTGACGTAATTTATTGTATTCGAGTTGCAACTCTTCCAACAACTTCGTAGCATTGTCGTTGGCGGTCTGCATCGCCATGACGCGCGCCGCCTGTTCCGATGCCCGGTTCTCGCAAACCAACTCCTGCATGTCCGACAATACGAACAACGGCAGTATCTTGTTGTAGATCGTATTCGCATCGGGTTCGAACAGATAGGGTTTGTTGCTGTTGTATTTGCCTTCGGAGGCTCCGGGGAAATTTCCCGCCTCGATCGGCAATACCACCCGGGTAGCCAGTTCCTGACGGCTCATGCTCTTGAAGTTCATATAAACGACTTCCACCCGATCGACCTCCCGGTTCAGGAACGATTCGGTAAGCACAGCTGTGAATTGCTTCACCTCCTCGGCTGAACTTTTCGCCGACATATAAGGCAACTGTACCACCTCGATATCCGCGCCCGCCAGTTTCGAGGCGAACTTCACCGCTTTCTTTCCGACCGGATAGATTACGAACGATACCGGAGCTTCCGCACGGGCATTACGAATGGTTTCGAGCAAAAGCTTACATAGACTCACATTAAATGCGCCGCAAAGGCCCTCGTCCGAACCTAACAGGACAAGTGCTATCCGTTTCACCGCACGCTGTTCGGTCAGCGGCGACGTGTATTCGCCGTCTGCTTCCAACAGGTGGGAAATGGTGGTCTGGATCTGATTCCGGAACGGACGAACCTTACGCAAAGCCAACTCGGCTTTACGCATTTTCGCCGATGAAATCATCTTCATCGCACCGGTTATCTTTTGGGAAGAGGATACGGATCCGATTCTTCCTTTGAGTTCGCGCATTGATGCCATAACTATTAAGCCTTAAATCGGTTAGCGACTTCGGTTGCAACTTCTACCAACTTGCTTTCGATCGTCTCGTCGAGACGTCCGGCATGCAACTCGGCAAGCACTTCGCTACTGTATTTCGTTTTCAATATCTGCAAGAAGAGTTTTTCGAACTCAGCCACCTTATCGACCGGAATATCCTGCAACAAGCCGTGCGTACCGCAATAGATAATCGCGATTTCGTCTTCTACCGGCATCGGAGAATATTGAGGCTGAATCAGGATACGTTCGTTCTTGCGTCCCTTGTCGATCACCATTGCCGTTACGGGGTCTACGTCGCCACCGAACTTGGTAAACGACTCCAATTCGCGGAACTGGGCTTGGTCGATCTTCAAAGTTCCGGCAACTTTCTTCATCGCCTTCACCTGAGCGTTACCGCCGACACGCGACACGGAGATACCTACGTTGATAGCCGGACGTACACCTTGGTTGAACAATGCGGTTTCAAGGAATATCTGACCGTCGGTAATTGAGATCACATTGGTCGGGATATATGCGGAAACGTCGCCCGCCTGCGTTTCGATAACCGGCAGCGCGGTCAATGATCCGCCACCTTTTACCAGCGGTTTCATTACTTCGGGCAGGTCGTTCATCGTAGCCGCAACCTCATCGTTGGCAATGATCTTGGCTGCACGCTCCAACAGACGGGAGTGCAGATAGAAAATATCGCCCGGATAGGCTTCACGTCCCGACGGACGACGAAGGATCAACGAGATTTCACGGTAGGAAACGGCTTGTTTCGACAAGTCGTCGTAGATGACGAGCGCATGACGCCCGCTGTCACGGAAATATTCACCGATAGCGGCACCGGCAAACGGCGCATAGTAACGCATGGCAGCCGAGTCGGAAGCATTGGCGGCAACAACCACCGTATATTCCAACGCGCCATGTTCGCGCAACGTATTTACCAACGCAGCCACCGACGAGGCTTTCTGACCGATTGCTACATAGATACAATAGAGCGGATTTCCGTTCTTGAAGTTTTCACGCTGGTTGATGATCGTATCGATAGCGATTGCGGTTTTACCGATCTGACGGTCGCCGATAATCAGCTCGCGCTGTCCGCGGCCGATAGGCACCATCGCATCGATCGCCTTGATACCGGTCTGCAACGGTTCATTTACAGGCTGGCGGAAAATTACACCCGGAGCTTTACGTTCCAAAGGCATCAGCAATGTTTCGCCCTGAATCGGACCCGCTCCGTCGATCGGTTCGCCCAACGTATTGATCACACGTCCGAGCAAACCCTCTCCTACGGGCAAAGAGGCGATTTCGCCGGTACGACGTGCCACCATGTTTTCCGTAACCTTGTCTACGTTATTGAGCAAGATGACACCCACGTTGCTCTCCTCCAAGTTCATCGCTACACCGCGCACACCGTTTTCAAATTCGATCAATTCGCTGGAACGGACATTGTCCAACCCATATACATGGGCTACGCCGTCACCAACTTCCAATACGGTACCGATTTCTTCGAAATCCATTTTAGCGTCCACCTGTTCGAGCTGGACTTTCAGGATATCCGATATTTCGTTTGGTTTAATCATAATTTGCTGTTCATTAATTGTAAACGCAATTTCTTTAACTCATTATTTACCGAAGCGTCCAACTGCATAGAGTCTACCCGCAAGATAAAGCCCCCGATAATCGTCGGATCTACCTGATAAGCGTATTCCAACTTCTTATCCGTCTTTTGTTGCATAATAGCCCGGATCTTGCCCAATACGTTGTCGTCGAGCTGGGTAGCCGTGACAATCGTAATCAAAGCGATGCCATTGGCGTTCCGGTACGCGCTCCGATATTCGAGCGCGATAGTTCTCATAAACGTTTCGCGACGGTTCTTGATCACTAAACGAATAAAACGAAGAAGCTCTTTTCCGGGATCTTCACCGAAAGCCGCCACCAAAAGCGCCTCCTTATCGGATGCCGACAACGCCGGATTAGACATCGCCTTATCCAATTTCGGATGTTCGGCATAGGCTTTCACCAAAACGCCGAGTTTCTCATAAATCGCATCTGCGCTTCCATTATCCTGTGCATACTTGTACAGGGCTTTGGCGTATCTGCGCGGAATCAAACCTTCGTTCATCTTCTTTTAGTTTTTATTCTCTATATCATTCAACAGTTTGTCGATCATCTCAGCCTGCGCCTTATCGGTGGAAAGATTTTTCCGTACCAATTTTTCAGCGATCTGCAAGGCAAAAGTGCTCACCTCGTTACGGAATTGCAATTCTGCTTCTTTTCGAGACTGTTCTATCGACACGGCCGCAGCATCCATCACTTTCTTGGCTTCGACCGATGCCGCCTGCTTCGCTTCTTCGATAATCTGCGATTTCATGCGGGCGGCTTCGTTCAGAATATCCATCTGCTGTTTTTGTGCTTCGACCAAAAGGGCTTTGGCATCGTTCTGTGCGTTGTCCAGACTGGCTTTCGCTTCCTGTGCATATACCACTCCCTTGTCGATCAGATCCGCTCTTTCTTCCAGACTGCGGATAATGAACGGCCAGGCGAATTTAGCCAGGATGGCGAAAAGGAGTACGAATACGACGAACATCCAGAACACCAACCCTATTTCGGGCGTGAACAGTTCCATATCGTGCTATTAGATGAACAATGCCATTATACAAACGATCACAGCAAAGAGGGCAACACCTTCCACAAGAGCCGCAATCACAATCATGTTGCTTCGGATATCACCGCTTGCTTCGGGCTGACGTGCGATTGCATCCATAGCCGAAGAACCGATTTTACCCACACCGAAACCTGCCGCGATAGCTGCAATAGCTGCACCGATACATGCTCCCAATTTTGCCAGACTTACACCGGCTGCTGCTTGTAATAAGATCATTCCTAACATAGTTGTTTTATTTTAAAGTTATACAATAATTTCTTTTTAATGATGTTCCTTCGCTTGCGACAACAGGATGAACAGGGCCGAAAGCATGGTGAATACATACGCCTGAATGAAGCTGACCAACGTATCGAGCAGCAACATGAACAAGGAGAATAAGACCGATACGACCGTGGTGACCCCCACTACCGCTGCACCCAATGCGCTGAAAATAAAGATCAGCGAAGTCAATGCCAATACGATCATGTGTCCGCCCATCATGTTCGCAAAGAGACGGATCATCAATGCCGCCGGCTTCGTGAATACGCCGAATACCTCGATCAACGGCATGATAGGCAACGGGAATTTCAGCCACGTGGGGACATCGGGCCAAAATATTTCTTTCCAATATTCTTTCGTTCCGGTCACATTGACTACGATAAACGTGCACAACGCCAACACGAACGTTACGGATATATTACCGGTCAGGTTGGCTCCACCGGGGAAGATCACGATCAATCCCAACAGGTTCATAACCAGAATGAAGAAGAATATCGTCAGCAGATAAGGTGCGAACTTGGGCGCTTTGTCGCCCAAAGTACTTTTGATCACGCCGTTATAGATGTATTCGATAACGAACTCGACCGCACCCACACCTTTACGCGAGGCTTTGTAGCCGTCTTTCTTGAAGTGCCGCGCTACGGAGAATATGCAGAACAAGCAAACCAATGCGGAGATAATCAACGCCAATACGTTTTTCGTGATCGAGAAATCCAACGGACGATATTTGTTGCCGTCGGCATCGACCGATTCGATCTTCCCCTTGTTCGGCCCGTCTTCGGCTACATAGAATCCGTTGTAGCTTTGTCCGTGACCGATACGCGAAGAACTGAACAGGCTCCAATCGCCTTTATAGTCGCGGACAATCACCGGCAGCGGAATCCGGTGCGTATGCGAGAATGGCAACTCCCAACCGTAAGCGTCGAGCAGGTGCTCGAAAATTACATCTTTCGGATTGAAAGCCTCTTCTTCCGCATCCGCCAAAGCCTCAGCCTTTTCCTCTATGGTAGCCACTACACCCGAAGGGTCATCGCCCGCAGGTTCTTCCGCCCAAAGGCAAGGAGCGGCAAAGAGGAATAAAAAGCTCAGTATGTAGGTTAAATATTTTTTCATTTGTTTTCTCGGTTAAGCCGTCCGGATAATCCGAACGCGATTAATGGATGCAAACCGCCACGCGATTGTTATCGACATCTACAAACCCGCCACCTACGGATACCCCGCCGGTAACATACTCGATCACACCCTTTTCGAGGGTAGACACCAACGAGGCGTGGTTTTCAAGGACTGTAAACGACCCCATGGACCCGGGCAATGTAACCCGTTCTACCTCACCGTTGAAGAGTATCTCTTCCGAAGATATTATTTCGAGATTCATAGTCTATCTTATTTTTTCGCAGCTTGTTCTATCATCTTCTTTCCTTTGGCAATCGCTTCGTCGATCGTACCGACATTCAGGAATGCCTGTTCGGGATATTCGTCCATTTCGCCGCTCAGAATCATCTTGAATCCGCGGATCGTCTCTTCGATCGGCACCATTACACCGGGCAGGCCGGTAAACTGTTCCGCCACATGGAACGGCTGGGGGGGAAGCGTTGGGCACGACGGGCACGGGCTACGACCAGCTTGTCTTCGTCCGAAAGTTCGTCCACACCCAAGATGGCGATAATATCCTGTAATTCGTTGTAGTGTTGCAGCAACTGTTTCACCGCTTGCGCTACATTGTAGTGTTCTTCGCCGATAATCAGCGGATCGAGGATACGCGAGGTGGATTCCAGAGGATCTACCGCCGGATAGATACCCAACTCGGCAATCTTACGGCTCAATACCGTCGTTGCGTCCAAGAAGCTGAACGTAGTTGCCGGTGCGGGGTCGGTCAAGTCGTCGGCAGGCACATAGATAGCCTGAACCGAAGTAATTGATCCCTGCTTGGTAGAGGTGATGCGTTCCTGCAATTTACCCATTTCGGAAGCCAGCGTCGGTTGGTAACCTACGGCGGAAGGCATACGTCCCAAAAGGGCGGATACTTCCGATCCGGCTTGCGTGAAACGGAAAATGTTATCGATAAAGAGAAGGATTTCTTTACCTCCGCCATCCGAGTCACGGAATTGTTCGGCAACGGTCAGACCCGAAAGGGCGACACGCAAACGTGCTCCCGGCGGTTCGTTCATCTGACCGAACACCAAAGTGGCTTGCGACTTGTTCACCTGTTCCATGTCTACATCGTTCAGGTTCCACTCGCCTTTTTCCATGCCTTCTTTGAATTTCTCGCCATACGACATAACGCCCGACTCGATCATCTCGCGCAACAGGTCGTTACCTTCGCGGGTACGTTCACCGACACCGGTAAATACGGAGAATCCGTTGTGCCCTTTGGCGATATTGTTGATCAACTCCATGATCAACACGGTCTTACCTACACCGGCACCACCGAACAGACCGATCTTACCACCTTTGGAATAGGGTTCGAGCAAGTCGATCACTTTGATACCCGTATATAATATCTCTGTACTGATAGAGAGATCGTCGAATGCAGGCGCATCCTGATGGATAGACTTCAAGTTGGTATAGTCCAATGGAGCCAAATGGTCGATCGCATCGCCCATCACATTCATCAGACGTCCTTTTACCTGTTCTCCGGTAGGCATAGACAAGGGACGGCCCAAGTCCAACACTTTCATACCCCGTTTCAAACCATCGGTAGAGTCCATAGCCACACAACGTACGGTGTTCTCTCCGATATGTTGCTCTACTTCGACCAGCAACGGCGTACCGTTGTCGCGCTCGATTTGTAAAGCGGCATATATGGGCGGGACAACATTGCCTTCGCCTTCGAAAGCGACATCGACAACGGGACCGATTACCTGCGCGATGTATCCAAATTTTTCACTCATAACAGTAAGAGTTTTTATTTCTTGTTATTTTTATTCGTATTAGAAGTGCCAACCCAACAAGATGATAGCCACCATCAAGAAGAGGTTCACTAAGTTAATGGGCAAAAGGTATTTCCACTCCAAACGCAGCAACTGGTCGATACGCAAGCGGGGGAAAGTCCATTTAAACCAAATGATGACGAACGATACGGCAATCGCTTTACCGAAGAACCAGATTACGGACGGGATATAGTCCATAACGTGGTTGAAGCCTTCCCATCCGGGGATGTGGAACGGCATCCATCCGCCCAAGAAGAGTAACGTGGCTACACCCGATACTACAAACAGGTTCAGGTATTCAGCCAAATAGAAGAAACCGAAATGGATACCCGAATATTCGGTATGGTAACCGGCAGTCAGCTCCGATTCAGCTTCGGGCAAGTCGAACGGACCCCGGTTCGTCTCTGCCGTACCGGCAACCAAATAGACCAGAAAAGCGATCAGCGCGGGAATGTGTCCGGTGAACAGGAACCATCCGTTCTGCTGGGCTTCCACGATACCGGTAATCGACATCGTTCCGGCAAATGCCACCATCGTCAGCACCGACAAGCCGATAGAGAGTTCGTAACTTACCATCTGCGCACCGCTTCGGATAGCACCGATCAACGTAAATTTGTTGTTACTCGACCATCCTGCCAACAGAATACCCAATACTCCGATCGACGATACGGCAATCAGGAAGAATATACCGATATTGAAGTCGATCACCTGCAAGCCTCTGCCGAACGGCAAACATCCGAATGCCAGCATAGATGCGACGATCACCAGATAAGGGGCTAACCCGAAAAGGAATTTATCGGTGTGTTTGAGCGAAATCAACTCTTTGATCAAGATCTTGAACATATCCGCTACACTCTGGAAGATACCCCACGGACCTACACGGTTCGGACCCAGACGGCATTGGAAAAAGGCGCAAACCTTACGTTCGAAATAAATATAGAACAGAGCCAATACGGCATAGAGCAGCAGCAATGCCACACCTACCAATACAAACTCGATCAGAAGCGCGCCCCATTCCGGCATAACGCTCGTTAATAATTCGTGAATCCAGTTAGTGACTATCGAAAAGTCGAACATGATATATTTCTTATTATAGTTTACTAATATTATCTGTCAATATCGGGCACAACGTAGTCGAGCGAAGCTCCTATGGCAATCAGGTCGGCAATCTTTTCGCCGCGCGCCATCAGATCGACAGCTCCTACCAAAGGCAAGCCCGGCGAATTGAATTTCACGCGATACGGATTCTTCTCGCCACGGCTCTCGATATATACGCCGAGCGCACCGCGACTGGCTTCCACTTCGCGGAAGTAATGTCCTTCGGGCAGTTTGATAACCGGTTTCGTCTTGGCTGCATAATCGCCTGCCGGTATGTTGTCCACCAATTGTTCGAGGATGTGGATCGACTCCATGATCTCGTCCATACGCACCATGTAACGGGCGAAACAGTCGCCCTCGTCGTAGAGCACTTCCTCGAAATCCACCTTGCCGTACATGGCGTAGGGATGGCGCTTGCGC
>ERZ780177.2627-NODE-2627-length-14570-cov-2.831622_pt1 | contig 14570 bp, 8 predicted proteins | sample MGYA00510973_ERZ780177 | MGnify/ENA primary metagenome ERZ780177 (study PRJEB29588, sample SAMEA2144396) | human gut metagenome | biome: human gut; feature: human-associated habitat; material: faeces | place: Denmark | collected 2008/2010 ...
AAGAGTGTACTTCGGGTACGGTTTCCGGTTCGCCCGGAGCCAATGCCGGATAGTACCCGTGTTCCTTATAGAAACGTTCGAGTTCTCCCGCCGGACGCGACGACCACGGTGCCAACGTCTTTTCGGTAATTCCAGCCTTGCACACTTCGTATGCCCGTTTCAGATCGAAGCTCCGCATTCCTTTCATATAAGCATCCAATACGGTGGCGACACCGTGGTTACAGTTCATCCGACGGCTGTCGCCGTTGATTTCGGGGAATGTAGGCATCCAATGGTTCTCCATCTGGTCTGCCATACGGATAAAGGAATTGATCATATCGCTCTCCTTTTCCGCCTCGATCAGCAGGCGCAACGGGTGAGTAGCCCGGTAAGTGTCCCAAATCCAATCGTCCACATAGAAAGGCAATCCTTCGTCGTCGTGGACTTTTCCGTCGTATGCACTGAAATAGCGTCCGTCCTCCGAAATGCAGATCATGCGTTCGTAAGTGCGGTAAAGCGAAGTATAAAACACCGTTTTCTGGTCATCGTCATCGCCTTTCACCGCGATCTTACCCAATGTCTCGTTCCACACATCCCGTCCGTTCCGGGCAACGGCATCGACATCGTAACCGGCTATTTCACGGCGCAGATTCTTTTCTGCCTGTTCCGCCGAAATGAACGAAACACCGTAACGCAAATTCAACGACGACACCCCTTCGGGATATTGCAGGATATAGTAAGCGTTGCCGCCCCGGGTCACGCGGTCGTCCGTATCGATCGCATCGCCTTTGTGCGTACCGATCTTCTCAGGCAACTGCTCGGTCTCCAAATAGATATACACCCGGGTGTTGTTACCCAGATGCTGATAACCGCTCACGCTCTTGCCGTCGGTCGATAACTCACCGTCGCGCGTATTGAATATAAGGTACGGACGGCGGCTTTTGTCGGCAAATTCGATACTGTAAACGCCAGCCTGTGCCGACGGCGCGAACCGGGCATGAACGCCGAAGTCATCGAGATCGACACTATAATAATACGGTTTTACAACTTCGTTATCGTAGCCGTAGTCGATCACACTGCGGGCATCACGCACCTCGCCTTGAAACGGGCTGAGATTGAAAGCGGAACTGCCGCGGTGGCTGGTAACCATCACCGGCAAACCGTGTATCGTATTTCCCGTAAAGTTTTCCCGATCGGGATAGACCCGAAGCATGCTGTTGGGCAGATGCACCGTCGGATAAGTAGGCACAAGCAAATGACTGATATTTCCGATATACGGATTCACGTAATCGACCGGTTTGCGGCTGTCGGTACGACACGACATGAAGAGCAACGGCAACAAACACAGCCAAACGAAAAGGGATCGTTTCATGATATTCAATGATTTTTAAATTAACTCTATCTTTCGGAAATATTCCGACAAAGGCAAATATAAAATCAAAAAAACAAATTCAAAAATCGGGTACGGCACAATATCCCCTTTGGCATACAATATTACTTTTATGTCGCGCTCGTTTACCACCGGCCGGTATCCGATCGAGCCGCGAAACAAATCCGGACATCCCGATTTTTCGAAACCGGCAAGAGCCGCAGGACAAGACCACAGGCACATCGGCACAGTTTCCGACCGCCGAAGAAACGGGCAAAAAGTAAATCTGAATGACAAAAAAGTAAGCTTCGTTGCACTTTAATAAAATAGCACCCGAATGGCGATTCACCATTCATTAAAAACCGCTATCATTGCAGCGTAAAAAACAACAAGCCGCCTCACCGCGACCTGTTCAATTAACGATTTTAAAACTTAAAATTTAATAGACATGAAAACAAAAACGAATGCTTTCAGCCGGTTTGCACTGGCGGCATGCTTCCTGCTCTCAGGATCGTTTATCTCCCCGATCGCCGCGCAAGAGGCATCCGGAGACAATCAAGATGCCACAATCAAAATCATGACCTACAACACCAAAAGCGGTAAACTCGCCGGAGGTATGGGCGAAATCTGCAACATCATCCGAGCCGAAGAGCCCGATTTCGCAGTCCTTCAAGAAATCGAACGGAACACTTCCGACAATCCGGGCAACATTCCCATGATCATGGCAGAAGAATTAGGTATGGATTATTACCTCTTCATCCATGCCAAGAACATCAAGGGAGGCGGCGATTACGGAAATGTCATCCTGTCGAAATATCCGATCCTCGATTACAGAACTTACAAGTTGGGACGCAAGGAAAACAACGACAACATCCGTTCGTTCGGTTTCATCCTCACGGAAAAAGAGGGTAAAAAATTCTATGTAGCCACTACGCTGCTCGACCATCAGGAGAGCGACGCTACCCGCGAAAACCAAGTGAAAGAATTACTCCTGTTCGTTTCGTCTCTGGAATATCCCATCTTATTGGGCGGCGACATGAATTCCCGTCCCGGCTCCGCAATCATGGACAAACTGAAAGAAAAATTCACAGTCGAATTCACCGGTGAAAACGCTCCGGCAACCGTTATCCCCGCAGAGGGCGAAGCATATACCTCCGACTGGATCATCTACTCTCCTGCCAACGCATTCAGCGTAGAATCGTACGAAGCTGTAACGAGCGCACAAGGCAAAGCCGAACACCTGCCGGTTGTCGCTACATACACTATTCACTAACCAACTTATCCTTAAAGAAGCAAGCATTATGAAAACGAAACATATACTCTTACCGCTTTTATGCGCCGCCGTTTCGCTTCCGTCGATGGCGGAGTCGCAACTGATCAAGGCACTTCCCGACAACGGGCTCGGCAAACAAAATATCAGCATCCACTCGTTCAGCAGCCAGACCAACGGCGGAGAAGGCGCATACAATCTATTGTTCGACGACGGCAACAGCAAATGGTGCGACAACCAGAATCAGGAACCGTGGGTAATCCTCGAACTGAACGATTACTACAAGATCGACCGTTTCGTATTCCGCGATGTAAAGACCAAAGAAAACGGGAACTACTCCAACATCGACGAATACCGCGTACTCGTCAGCACGACCGGTACGGAAGATGCCGATTTCACCGAAATCCTGCACAAGACCGGACAGAAAGATCTGAATGTAAAAGACGAGACATTGGCAGAACCCGTAGAAGCCCGCTACGTCAAATTCGTACCGAAACGGGGCGAAGGCGACAATGCCATCCGTATCTACGGTATCGACCTCTACGGCAGCTATTCGTGTCCGGTAGACCGGGGCGAGCTGATCAGTGTCGGAAAAACCGTCATGAAATTCTACGATGCGGTGAACCAACGCGAAAGCGCAATCAACATGCTGGACGGCAACACGACCAACAAAAACAACAAGTGGTGTTTCCACCGTGCCGGAGAAGGTGATCCGCTGAAATATATGGTGATAGACTTGGAAAAAACTTACGACATCAACAAGTTCGCCATCTACGATTGCAAAACTCTCGAACCCGACGACAACATCACCGGCTGCAACATCTACGTCAGCGAAACCGCACCCAGTCTGGAACTGATCGGCAATACCGGCGACGAGAATACCTGCTGGACGGAAGTGGTAAACTCTAACGACGAAGGCGGCGTAAACGTAAAAGAATATGCGTTGTCCGCACCTGTGAAAGGCCGCTATGTCAAGCTGGTAATCCCGCGCGATAAAACGACCAATACGGTACGTCTCTTCCAATTCGAAGTGTACGGAACGGAAGTAGCTATCGAAAACAACAACGCCAACCTCGCTTCGTTGAGCGTTCCGGGTCACGTCATGTCGCCGCTCTTCACACAAGAGAATACCGACTATACGATCGACGTAAAGAAAGAAGTTGAAAAGATCACGATCGAAGCCAGCGCATTCAGCGAAAATGCCACGGTCGAAGGAGCCGGAGAAAAGAGCCTGTCGATCGGAACCAATACATTCGCCGTTACAGTTACTGCCGAAGACGGTGAAACACAAAAGACTTACAACCTGACCATCAACCGGGCTGCCCTTTCCGATATCGCCAAGCTGAAAAGCCTGCGCGTAAGTGCCGGTCTCATGTTGCCCAAATTCAACGAGAACACCTACGAATACGAAGTGGATGTACGCGGCGATGTCGATGAACTCGAAATCTTTGCCGAAGCCGGAAATGGTGCGACGGTAGAAGGCGCCGGAGTAAGAACGGTGGACAACCCCGAACGATATTTCCGTGTAAACGCCGTTGCTGAAAACGGAAATACGCAAACGTACACGATCAAGGTGCTCAAAGCCCCGAAAAACCTGATCAGCGCATCCGACGATCAAGGTCGCGGCAAACGGATTGTCACGATCCATTCGTACAGCGAAAAAGCCAGCGACAACGAAAGTCCCTATAAACTGCTCCTGCCCGAACGCAAAACCTACTCAGGCAACACGAGCATGAAATGGTGCGACAACAAAAACGGCGACCGCAGCCAGTCGTGGGTCATCTTCTCGTTGGCTGAAATGTACAAGGTTTACCAAATCGGATTCCGCGACGGATACTTGGTAGAAAATGTCAAGAATACGACCGACTATCACATTTATGTCAGCACGACCGGTACGGAAGATGCCGACTTCACCGAAGTTGCCAGTGCCACGAACGTAGGCGACCTGAGCACGAAAGTAGCCACTTTCGAACCCGTAGACGCCCGTTACATCAAATTGGTGGTAACCAAAGGCTCTAACGCCGTATGGATGTACGGTGTGGACATCTACGGTACGCTTTCCGAAAACAAAATCGAACGCGGCGATTTGGTCAGCGTCGGTAAAACGATCATCAACCATCCCTACCGTTGGAGCGACCGCGAAACGGCAGCCAACCTGATCGACGGTGAAAACGCCCACTGGGCATTCAATAAAGCCGACGGCGACGGTGTGGTGGAAATCGACCTCGAAGCCGAATACGACATCTATAAGTTCGTGCTCGAAGAAGGATCGGATTATACGTACGGCTACCGCGTAGACGTGAAAAAACAATTCACCGACGATTGGCAGGAGGTTGTGAACCGGCAATTCGACACGAACGACAACCACCTCGACCGCAAAGAGGCAGAGCTCGACCAAAGCGTAACCGCCCGTTACGTACGTCTGACCTTGCCGAACAATTGGGTGATCGGTTGGAGCCGCGTACGGAAATTCGAAGTGTACGGCACGCAAGGCGACCCGACCGGCATCGAATCTGAAAAACAAGCACCGGCAGAAGCCCGCATCTACCCGAACCCGGTAATGCAAGGTTCCGCACTCCATATCGACAATGTCGGCGAATGCGTGATCCGTATCTTCTCGATGCAAGGCGCATTGGTTCTGCAACAGGCTGCTTACGGACAAGCGGAAATCGCTACCGGCAACCTGTCGAAAGGCACCTACCTCTTGCAAGTAGTTGAGCCGAACGGAATCAAACAAAGCAAGATGGTTGTAAGATAAACAACCTGCCGAAAGCAGAATCCTTCAAGGCAAGACCTTGTACGAACGATGCCGAAGCACAACGTTTATTATGAAATTAAACATAACATACTGATAATGAGGGAGGGGTAATTCAACAAGTTGAATCGCCCCTCCCTTTCTGTAAATTCAGTCAGGTACGATTTTTCCCAGAATCCCTTTATTACAAACTTTATACATCAACATCATGAAGAAAACAGCTCTTCTTTGCCTGATAGGCGGACTATGTACCTCTTACGCGACAGCATCCGACATCATCAGCGCCATGCCATTGGACGAACTCGGCAAACAGCCGGTATCCATCCACTCTTACAGTGCCAGTTCCAATTCGGAAGAACGTGCGCTCAATGTGCTCTACAATCCCGAAACCGACAAACAGAAATGGTGCGATAACAAACGGCTGTTTCCGTGGGTCGTATTCGACCTTACCCACATCTACACCGTAGACAAAGTGACGTTCCGGGATGTACGCCCTTACGAAAGTAGATTCGCAAATGTTCCGGAATACTGGGTATATGTATCGACCGAAGAACCCGCTGCCTGCAATTGGATAGAGGTAGCCCATAAAAAAGAGGGCGGATCGTTAGACGTAAAAGAGATCACATTCGACCCGATCGAGGCACGCTATGTAAAACTGAAACTGTCGCGCGGCACGACCGACAACGGGGCTCGCGACAACGCCATCCGTATCTACGGGGTGGACATCTACGGTACATTCTCGCGCGAAGTAGACCGGGGCGATCTGGTCAGCGTCGGCAAAACGATCTATGCCCACTATACCATCAACAAAAACTCCACACGGTTTGCCGAAGGTCCGTTCAATATGATCGACGGCAATATGATCAACAACCAAAGCAAATGGTATTTCAAAGACCTTAGCGCCACCGACAGCGTATGCTGGACTATCATCGACTTGGAAAACAGCTACGACATCGAACGCTTCAAACTCTACGATGCCAAAACGCTGGAACCCTCTGCTCCGAACATCGCCGGGTACAACGTGTATGTGAGCGAAACCATGCCCGACCTCTCTTTGATAAGCGGCGGCAAAGACAACAACACCTGCTGGCACAAAGCCGTAGATGCCTATGCGCAAAACCGGCTGGAAGAGAATATCAAGACCGACGAGGTTTCCGACTGCCGCGGACGTTATGTAAAATTGGAAATCCCCCTTTCGCGCACAAACAGCGACAAGAAAGTACGGATCTTCCAATTCGAAGTGTACGGCAAACAAACCGGAACGACGAATGTAAACGCTGTCGAATCGGCTCAACCGCAGGCTGTCGTTTATCCCAACCGGATACAGCCGGGTGAAACATTCCGGGTACAAACCGGAACCGGAAGCGGTACGATAAAAATCTATTCCGACAAAGGAACGTTGTGTGCCGAATATCCTTTCTCCGACACACAAACCCGAATCGCCTCGACCGGCATGCCTGCCGGCACCTATATCGTGCAAGTCACCGGCGAAGGGAAAAACATCGCTTCCGCATCACTTATAATAAAATAATAACCTGCAAGCCGGGACAAACGTCACTTAAAACATTCAGAATATGAAAAAGACAAATATTATCCGCTATATCATCGCATCAGTCGTATTGTCGGCAAGCTGCCTGCAAATGCAAGCCGCCGAAGACGAACTGGTCGTTTCATCGTTCAACGTGCGCAACGATACCAACACCTCCGATGCCGCCGCCGGAAACGGTTGGAGCAAACGCTACCCGCACATCGCCAACATGATCCTGTTCCACGATCTGGACATTATCGGCACACAAGAATGCGTAGAACACCAAGTACAGAACCTGCTGAGCTGTATGCCCGGCTATAACTACATCGGCGTAGGTCGGAACGACGGAGGCACGTCGGGCGAGTACTCGGCGATCTTCTACAAAGAAGATAAGTTCGAATTGATCGACACCGGCAACTTCTGGCTGTCCGATACACCCGACGTACCCGGGAAAGGTTGGGATGCCGACCAGACCCGAATCTGTACATGGGGACATTTCAGAGTGATTTCCACCGGGTTCGAATTCTTCTTTTTCAACCTGCACTTAGACCACAGAGGAGCCAACAGCCGTATTTACAGCTCGGAACTGGTATTGTACAAAATCGAAGAACTGGCAAAGAACCAACCGGTAATCGTCACTGGCGATTTCAACCTGACCCAGTTCAGCGACAGCTATAAAGTGCTGGAAGAATCGTGTATCGTAAAAGACAGCTACAATCTGGCTGGAATCCGCTACGCACCGAACGGCACCATGTCCGACTTCAACATCAACAATACCACCATCGGGCGTATCGACCACATCTTCGTAACCCCCGACCAACTGGAAGTGAAACGCTACGGAATCCTTACCGACAACTATTGGGACGATCCGAACGAAGGACAAGAGGGCACGACATCGGGCAATTTCCCGCAAAATATCGAATACAAAGAGACAAAAGCCCGCACACTCTCCGACCATTACCCGGTAGTATCCGTTCTGAAATACGAAGTAGAATAACCGATTTCTATCAGAAAACAAACCAAGAGCGGCTGGGATCGATTCCGAGCCGCTCTTTTTATAACAGCCCTTCCCTCTCAGGCAAAAGCATTTGCTCCGAAAAAGTTAAGATTTCTGCCGAAATAGTTCAAACGCCTGCTATCGCGCCATAAAGCCGCACGACATGCTTTGAAGAATATATCCGTATCCCTATCTTTGCAAAGGATGTCCGATCGAGACTGACTATGACGAGAAAACAAATCATAATTATAACTCCTAAAAAATAAACAAGACATGAAAAACCCCAAGCTGCAAATCTTAACGGCAAGCCTCTGCTTATTATGCTCTTGCAGTGCGCCTGAAAGCACGGCACAGAATCCTCTGCCAGATTGGGCTTTCGGCGGATTCGTCCGACCCGAAGGCGTAAACCCGCTCATCGAACCCAATGAAGAAACCCGGTTCGACTGTCCGATGACCGGAACCAGTGTAACATGGGAATTTGCCGACACATTCAACCCGGCAGCCGTAGTAAAAGACGGAAAAATCTGTATCCTTTACCGGGCGGAAGATAACCCGAACGCCGGTATCGGCGGACGTACATCGCGTATCGGTCTGGCTGAAAGCGAAGACGGTATCTCTATCGCCACACGCCGCACCGAACCGGTCATGTATCCCAACCAGACCGAAATTTCGAAAACATACGAATGGAAAGGCGGATGCGAAGATCCGCGTGTTGCCGTAACCGAAGACGGACTTTACGTGATGACCTACACGGCATGGAACAACAGCATCCCCCGGTTGGCTATCGCCACCTCGCGCGACCTGCTCACTTGGGAAAAACACGGTCCTGCCTTCGCCACTGCACACAACGGACGCTTCAAAGACCTCGGCTGCAAATCGGGGTCGATCGTGACCGAAGTAAAAGACGGCGTACAGGTAATCGCCAAAGTAAACGGGAAATACCTGATGTACTGGGGAGAAGAATATGTAGCCGTAGCCACCTCTACCGACCTCATCAACTGGGAGCCCGTACTGGACGAACAGACGAACGATCTGCTGAAAGTGATCCGTCCCCGCAAAAAATACTTCGACAGCAACCTGACCGAGGGCGGACCTCCTGCCGTAATCACCGACAAGGGTATCCTGTTGCTCTATAACGGTAAGAACAGAAACGACGAAGGTCAAGACGAACGCTTCGCCGGCAGCACATACAGTGCCGGACAGGTATTGTTCGACAAAAACGACCCGTACAAAGTGATCGGCCGTCTCGACGTTCCGTTCTTCCGCCCGATGGCAGACTTCGAAAAGAGCGGACAATATGCTTCGGGCACCGTATTCATCGAAGGTCTGGTCTATTTCAAAGACAAATGGTATCTCTATTACGGCTGTGCCGATTCGAAAGTCGGAGTAGCGGTTTACGACCCGTCGAAAAAAGTGGAGGGCGACCCGATCGAGATAGTAGATGTGGAAGAGGGTATCATCAGCAACTCTCCTGCCAACGGCATCGGCAAACAGATCGTGAGCGTTCACTCTTGCAGCGGTTATACCAAACCCGAAGAAGGCCCGTTCAACCTGTTTCGCAGCTACATCGACGCAAAAAAAAAGTGGTGTGACGACAAAAACGAGAATCCGTGGGTAATCTTCGAACTGACCGACATCTATTCGCTCTCCCGTTTCGTATTCCGCGACGTGGCTCCCTATGAAAAAGGCAACGGCAACGTACCCGAATACTGGATATACACCAGCACCACCGGCACATCCGATGCCGATTTCGGCGAACCCCTGATCCACAAAACCGGACAAGGGAGTGTAGATGTAAAAGACGACCGGCTGGATACACCGGTAGATGCCCGCTACGTGAAGTTCGTAGCCTCGCGAGGCACACGCACGGACAACGGCAATAAAGAAAATGCCATCCGCATCTACGGATTCGATATCTACGGCACATTCGCACGGGCAATCGACCGAGGCGACTTGATCAGTGTCGGCAAAACCGTATTGGGTTACTACGATGCCACCAAATATTTCGAACGTCCTACCAATATGCTCGACGGCAACCTGACCAATGCCGACAACAAATGGGCTTTCCTCCGCGCTGCGGAAAACGACTCGTTGAAATATATGGTAATCGACCTCGAAGATACGTACGACATCTCCAAATTCAAGATCTACGACACCCATACGCTGGATCCGAACACCGATAAAAACATGGACGGCTACCAGATCTTCGTCAGCACCGAAGCCCCCGACATGAGCCTGATCGATCCGCTGGAAGATCGTAACACGGTTTGGACCAAAGTGGTAGACGCTACCGGAAGAGTAAACGAAAGCATCAAGGAAGATGCGATCGAGCCTACCACCGGACGCTATGTGAAATTGCTCATTCCCCGTTCGCGTGTCTCCACGGCCACCCGGCTCTACCAGTTCGAAGTGTACGGCAAGAAACATACATCGGCTGTCGATGCTGCCGACAAGACCGCCGATCTGGCAATCTATCCGACCGTACTCCAATCGGGCGACAAACTGAATATCTCGAACCCGAATCCGGCTCGGCTCACCCTCTACTCCTTGCAAGGCAACGTATTGGCAAAAGCCGAAATCTCAGCCAACGCATCCTATCCGGTAGAAGTCGGTGCCGGCAACTATATCGTACAAGTAACGATGGACGGCGTAACCCGCAGTGCGAAACTACTGGTAAAATAGAAAAGAAACCCTCCGGGTAAAACCGGAACGGAGCTTTTCCGAACCGACCCTATACAGAATTTTGCAACAAATCCGCAGGGCTGTATCGAAATGGATTTTTCGATGCAGCCCCTTTTCGTTGCATTAGAAGGTCTAAGATACAAGACACAGAGGATGACGACGTAAACGACTTGGTCCGAATACCGATGGAAACGCAGCAGATCGGACATGATAACACATCGTCTTCACTTATTCGCCCGACAAGCCGGCGCGATAAATCGCATGATCAATTATATATCCATATATATACATTCAGATACGTAGCGAAAAGAAGCCAAAGCAGATACGGCAGGAAAAGCCATGCCGACAGGCGGTTGATGCGGTAAACCTCCGCGACGTAATATACCACCACCACATCCAGCAGAAGTATATTGATAACCCCCAACACCGGGCTGCGGAAATAAAAGAAGCTGACACTCCAAAGGAAGTTGAGCAACAGCTGCACGACAAAAGCCCATACCGCCGGATTGCGTATCTCTGCGGGCTTATTCCACAAAAGACCTACCGATATACCCATGAGCAGATAAATGATGCTCCAAGCAATCGGAAACACGATATTCGGGGGTGTCAGACCCGGTTTGACAAGAAAAGGATACCACGTCAATATCGACGATGCCTGAATATAGCGGGCGGTATATCCCACACCGAAACAGACCAGAACAGCCATTACAACAGCGATCAATCGTTTCATTTTTCACAAGTTTTATGGATTCAACAAACATTAACCTATCTGTAAATAACAACACGATATGAATCCGAATTGTTGCGGCATGCCGCCGACAAACAGTATCTCCGGGTGAATCCGGCAACCATGATACGATACGCATTCGACAGGCTATGAAAGAGTTGCCGGACGTAAAACCTACCGTAGGACGAAAGTTTCAGATAAGAAACATAATGCCCCCATCACGGGCAGCCGGTTCAATCGGACAGAGCCATTCGATTTTCGGGACGGCACCTGTATTATCGGCTCCGTATTATGGATAATTATTTAGGTTATGCGACTTTTATTACTTATCTTTGTTTAGAAGATAAGTTGCATCCCGGCAAAGTCATTCGAACCAATTTGATGCCGCTGCTCCCGGCTTGCATTATCTTCATAAATACAGACACCAAAATTTAATTTTTCACATACTAAAAACTCAAAAAATGCCATGAAGTCAAACCTTTCTGAAAAAACACGAATCGAAACCGATTTGCTCGGGTCGCGTGAAATTTCCTGCGATGCGCTCTATGGAGTACAAACACTTCGAGGAATCGAGAATTTTCAAATCAGCAACTTCCGTCTAAGTCAATATCCGGAGTTTATCAACGGACTGGCTATCACCAAAATGGCAGCCGCAATAGCAAACCGTCAGCTTGGTGTGCTCAGCGAAGAAAAAGAGAAAGCGATTCTCGACGCTTGTAAGGAGATTCTCGACGGCAAGCACCACGACCAGTTCCCGATAGATATGATTCAAGGCGGCGCGGGAACGACCGCCAACATGAACGCCAATGAAGTGATCGCCAACCGGGGTCTTCAACTTATGGGACATGAACCCGGCGAATTCAAATATCTGTCGCCAAACGATGATGTGAACTGCGCCCAATCGACCAACGATGCTTACCCTACTGCCATCCATATCGGTATGTGGTATGCCAACAAACGCTTCATTGAACATTACAAAGGACTTATCGCTGCATTACGCACCAAAGCCGAGGAGTTGAAAAACATTGTCAAAATCGGTCGGACACAACTTCAAGATGCCGTACCGATGACCCTCGGGCAGACATTCAACGGTTTTGCAAGCATCCTTGAAGATGAAATCAAACACATTGAAGAGGCAGCCGACGATTTCCTTACCGTAAACATGGGCGCGACAGCTATCGGAACCGGCATCACAGCCGAACCCGGCTATGCCGAAAAATGCGTCGAGGCTATGCGGACGATCACCGGTTGCGACTTCCGTCTGTCACGCGATCTCGTAGGCGCCACATCCGACACTTCGTGCCTCGTAGGCTATGCCTCCGCCCTCAAACGTGTAGCCGTAAAAGTCAATAAAATATGCAACGACCTGCGTTTGCTTTCGAGCGGTCCGCGCTGCGGTCTCGGTGAAATCAATCTGCCGCCGATGCAACCGGGTTCGTCGATTATGCCCGGAAAGGTCAATCCTGTAATCCCCGAAGTGATGAGCCAGATCTGCTACAAGGTGATGGGAAACGAGTTGTGCGTAACTATGGCAGGCGATGCCGCCCAAATGGAACTGAACGCCATGGAACCCGTCATGGCACAATGCGATTTCGAATCGGTAGACCTGATGATCAACGGATTCGATACGCTCGTAGCCCGTTGTATCACAGGGATCACAGCCAATGCCGAACATTGCCGCAAGAATGTACGCGACAGCATCAGTATTGTAACGGCTCTCAATCCGGTTATCGGCTACAAGCATTCGACCGAAATAGCCAAAGAAGCCTTGAATACCGGTCGCAGCGTTTACGACCTTGTGCTCGAACACGGAATCCTTTCCCGCGAAGACCTCGATACGATTCTTGCTCCCGAAAATATGATCAAGCCCGTCAAGCTCGACATCAAGCCGCTTAAATAAATCCCGCATAACCAACCGACAGTGTCAGGTTCACCGTTCCGGCGCACCCGACGGTGAACCCTCGGATAGTAAATAACAGCCCCCCAAAGTCAATATCCGAACTTTGGGGGGCTGTACTATTTTTTAGCGGTCTTTATACGCAGACCTCTTATTCAAAACAAATCGGATCAGAATGCAGCTTTGCAGACACGTACCTTGCCGTCGGCAAACCGGGCACGTACCACATAGATACCGTTCGACAGGCCGGTAGAGATTTCACCCTCGCCGTTGCCCTTGAATACACAAGCTCCGTCGGCAGAGAATACATCGATTGCTGCCGGTGACGATACTGCAACGATACCGCCGGGGAGGGCGCGAAGTTCTACAAGACCATCAGCCTCTACCAGTTTGGTTCCGGCACCCGGCATATCGGAGAATACATAACTGTCGAACATGGTCGTTCCATCCCATACGTTCACAACTTGCGAAGTTACGACCGTCATATCGGGTGTACAGAACGGAATACCAGTGATCAACATCGATCCATAAATGGGATTTCCCGTCTCATCGACATCTATCGGCACTTCGTGTGAACAGTTCTCTTGAATCCAAGCCGAAACAGAAGGAGCAGTCTTGGCATAGTAGTCGCTGATAGCAATGATACCTTTCTCCTGATCCAGCACGCCGGCACTCAAATTACCCATGTAAATATCGCCGCTATACCCTACGAAAGAGCCGTCCTCTGCCGCACAAGTAACTTGGAAACCGTCTTGGCTGGGATATTTCTTGTAAGTTCCGTCTTCAAGGTTGAACAAGTAAGGAGTGTTGCTGTCATACTCCTCCTCTTCGGCAGCAACAGTTCTGCGCAAAGGATTCTCTTTCACGGAATTTTTGCGGAAAGGATTGTACTTGGCAGCCACTTTCTTCTGCGGGGCGAGAAGAATACCACCGTCTCCGCCCAAAGTGCCGCCGCCGTAGAACTTGCCGTCGGGCGTAAGAACGACATTATTGTATATGAGCGAAATCGCACCTTCGGTAGCTTGATCGATAGCCATTTGATAAGCCATCTGTTTATTTTCATGCTCTGCGCAGGCTGCTGCATATTCGGCAGCTTCGCTCTCGCTCATGAAATCGGGCATATAGGGATAATTGTTCCAATCGCCATCCCAGTTTGCCATAGCCGTATTATAGGCTTCGATCTCTTCGGCAGTCATAAAATCCCGCTCCGTGGGATATTCGCCCGGAGCTTCGGGAATCGTCACCTCGGGATGGGGGAAGAACAACTCCTGATTGGGAATCGAGTAAGACCACTCGCCCGAAGCATTGCATTTGTAGACAATCGGATAAATCCACAGACCCGAACCGCTCGTCACCGTACCGGCTA
>ERZ780177.2631-NODE-2631-length-14554-cov-2.533140_pt1 | contig 14554 bp, 10 predicted proteins | sample MGYA00510973_ERZ780177 | MGnify/ENA primary metagenome ERZ780177 (study PRJEB29588, sample SAMEA2144396) | human gut metagenome | biome: human gut; feature: human-associated habitat; material: faeces | place: Denmark | collected 2008/2010 ...
CCAGGCAGCAATGGAGGCTCTGAACCCGACACAGAAAATCATCCGATTTGTAGAAGACGTTATTCATGCGCATGATCCGAAAATGCCGAGAAAGGATATTTATGATCTGGCAAAAGAACGTTTTCAGATCTTAGGCCTGCCGGAGGAGGTACTGCAGAAGCATGCGGTTGAGCTTTCCGGAGGTATGAAACAGAGAACCGTTATCGCAATTTCGACCATTCTTTCTCCGAAGGTACTGATCGCCGATGAGCCGTCATCCGCGCTGGATGTAACTTCCCAGAAAATGGTTATTAAAATGATGCGTGATCTGATGGAAAAAGGATTTATCAAATCCATGATCTTCATCACACACGAGCTGCCGCTTCTTTACAACGTAACCGATGATATTATGGTTATGTATGCTGGACAGATTGTAGAAAAAGGTACCGCAAAAGAAATGGTATTCGATCCGCTGCATCCATATTCCAAAGGTCTGATGGGATCGATCATCGTTCCGGAGGAAGGTGTAAGAGAACAGAAGCTGACTGCAATTCCGGGAACTCCGCCAAACCTGAAGCATCCGCCGGAGGGCTGCCGTTTCGCAGACCGCTGTCCTTATGCACAGCCAACCTGCCGCGGTATGAAACCAGAGGTCATCGAACTGCCGAACGGAAGAGAGTACCGCTGCCTGATGTCTGAGAGAAAGGTTCGGGAGGTGTATGCAAATGCGTGATGGTAAAGAATTAAAACCATGCCTCTCCGGCAGAGGCGTAACGAAAGTGTTTGGCTTTGGCGATGCAAAAACGGTCGCTGTAGACCATGTTGATTTCGATTTTCATGAAGGTGAATTTGTTTCTATCGTAGGAGAATCCGGATCCGGAAAAACAACCCTTTCGAAGATGTTGCTCGGGCTGATCAGCGTAACGGAAGGTGAAATTGATTTCCAGGGTAAACCAAGAGACATCTCGAACGGAAAGAAGAAAAAAGAGTACTGGAAGGGAATTCAGGCGATTTTCCAGGATCCGTTTGCTTCCTACAATATGTTTAAACGTGTAGATTCTGTTCTGCTGGATTGCATTAATATGCGCGGTGACAAGAATCTGCCGAAAGAAGAAAAAGAACGTCTGATGACAGAGGCCTGCAGCTTTGTAAACTTAAAATACGCAGAACTGACAAACAAATATCCATTTGAGCTGTCAGGAGGCCAGATGCAGCGACTGATGATTGCACGTATTTTCCTTCTGAAACCAAAGATTCTGCTTGCCGATGAGCCGACGTCTATGATTGATGCCTGCTCACGTGCAACGATCCTGGATATGCTGCTGAAGTTGCGTGATGAGATCAATATGACGATTATCTTCATCACCCACGATATTGGTCTTGCTTACTATGTATCCGATAATGTTTATATTATGGAGCATGGAAAATTTGTGGAATCGGGACCGGCAGAAGAAGTAATTCTTCACCCGACAGCAGCGTATACCAAACGTCTGATCAGCGATGTTCCAAAGATTTATGAACCGTGGGATCTGACAACAGTATAACAATGGTACGAAAGCTGTTTCCCTGGAATCATGCTTTGCGTCATATATGAGTCTTGCGAAAAGAGAGACGGTGCACGGAAAAAAAGTGTACCGTCTTCTCTTTTTGTCAATAATTTTTCTGAAAAAATTGCTTTTTAAAGAAAAAACTGGTAAAATTAGTAAGGTTACAGAACCGAAAAGAAAACTGGGGGATGAAAAATGCGAAACTGGTTTCGCGGACTGAAACTGAACCAAAAATTTACCGTAACAACGTTGATCTTTATTTTTATTCCGCTTTTTGGCATGATGTGCTTTGGGTTTAGGAGTATCAAAAAGAATGCCATAGATCATGGGGTAAATGAAGCAGTAACGGCAATAGATCTTACCTGTGCGGAGGTGAATGCAAAAGCGAATGCCTGCTCAATGGTTGTAGATACGCTGCAGGAGTATGAACCGTTGGAAAAATATCTTCTTCATCTCAGGAGGGGAGAGGAGATCTCGGAGAGCTATTATCAGCAATTTCGAAACAACAGCATCAGCATAATCGATAAAATGCAGGAGGCAATGCCAGATCTGTACCAGATCCATATTTTTGCCATGGCAGATGGTTTTCTGGAGCAGCAGCCGATCCTGTACCAGAAGGAAAAGATGAAAAACTGCGCCTGGTACCGAAGCTATCAGGGCGGTGGACAGTGGTTTTTTGACATACAGGAAAAAAATATTATCTCCGGTACAAAAAAAGAAGGTTCCCATTTGATGACTTATGTACGGGAACTGCGGGATCAAAGCGGAGGAAGGCTTGGCGTGATCGAGGTATCCATGCGTATGGCAGACATATTTCCCGAAATTTATCGATCCGGTGACAGCAGCTGGGCCTGTTTTGTTGATGAAAATTGGAATTTATATGACTGCGGAAAAACAGCGGCAGCCTGCAAATGGCAGTCCTATCGGGGGCTGATTCTGTTCCGGGCAGGAATCCGTGACAGAAAAGAGAGTCAGCAGAGCGCGGTGATTGACCGGAAAAACGTTGCAATTGTGCTTCGGAAAGTCGATAAACTCAATGGAATGTTTGTAACACTGACCAATTTGGATGATGCAACCGGAAACATGATCAAACAGCAGCAGAGAATGCTGCTTGAATTTGCCGGCTTCGGGCTGCTTCTGATTGTGGTGGTCAATCTGATTGTGCGTGGCCTGCTGAAGGAGTTTTATGATGTCCTGTGTGAGATGCGTCAGATTGACAATGGAACAACAAAGATCAAGGTTTGTTACAGCGCAGAAGAGATGCGGGAAATGAGCTATGGTATCAACGGAATGCTGGAGAGAATTCAGAAACAGAACGAGGAAAGCATCAAAAGGGAGGCAGCGCTGAAAGATACGGCAATCCGGGCAATGCAGAACCAGATTAACGCTCATTTTATTTATAATGTTCTGGAATCCATTAAGATGATGGCTGAGATTGATGAAGAGTATACGATTTCCGATGCGGTAACAGCACTTGGTGAAATGCTGCACTACAATATGCGCTGGAATAAATTTCTGGTAACCGTTCAGGATGAGATGAATTATATTCAGAACTATGTGGAACTGATGAATCTGCGGTATGATTTCACAATTACATTATCTGTTCAGATACCGGAAAATTTGTATCGGCAGGATATCCCCAAGATGTCTCTTCAGCCGATTGTGGAAAATGCAATCACACATGGAATTGAGGAGCTGGATGCAGACGCCGTCATTGAAATCAAAGGAATAGAGCATGAAAAGAGCTTTGAGATTGAAATCACAGATTCCGGAATAGGCATGTCAGAAAAGCAGCTTGCAATTCTGAGACGTAAACTAAGAATGCGCCTGAATTCAGATACACAGCCGAAACATGGAATCGGGCTTCGGAATGTACAGGACAGAATCCACATTCAATTTGGAACAGAGTATGGACTGTCAGTTTATACAAAAGAGCATTGCTATACGAAGGTGAGCATTCATCTTCCCATCACGAGGGGGAAATATTCTCCGATGGATCAAGAGGGTGACGAGAAAGAGGAAGAAAAAGAAAATGAATACACTGCTGGTTGTAGAAGATGAAAAATTGATTCGACAGGGAATCGTGGCGATGATCCGGCGAAGCAGCGTGCCGGTGGAGGAGATTCTGGAGTGTCGAAACGGAGAAGAGGCATTGGAGATTTTGAGAAAACAGAGGGTGGACGTCATGTTCACTGATATCCGTATGCCCAAAATGGACGGTCTGACACTGGTCAACAAAATGGAGGAGCTGTCACAGAAACCTGTTGTTATTGTTTTAAGTGGCTATGATGAATTTTCCTATGCGGTTGAAATGATGAAACATGGAGTTCGGGACTATATTTTAAAACCGATCAAGCGGGAGACGATAGAACAGCTTCTGGAAAATCTGGAACGAGAGCTTTCGGAGACCCGGGAAACGGAAGAAGAGGAAGAACGGTGCTTTTTAAATCAGCTCCGTTATCTGATGATGAATGCAGAAATGGCCGAAGAAAAAGAATGGATGGATATGGAAAGCAGGATCCGGCGCCACATCGGAAACGACAGCTTCCGGATCCTGCTGACCAGCAAGGCAAATGGGGAACGGTTTTCGAAATGCAGCGGAATTCTGCTGGAAGGCGTAGAAGGAGGAGTTCTGTATCTTCTGCCGGAACCGGAGGCAGAGCGGATCATGAAAGAAAAAGATGAGAGATTTTGTCTCGGAGTGGGAAAAGAACATCGTTCTGTGATGGAAATTCCAGAGGCATACCAGGAAGCACTGCTGGCCCGGGAAATGGCATTTATACAGAAAAATCCTGTGGAAGAATATCAGAAAAAATGTTTTGAGGAAAAGCCGGAGCTGGCACAGTTTCAGGAAAAATTTATTCTGCAGGTGCCAACGGACCGGGCAGATACTGTGCTGCGAAAAATGCGGAACTGGTATTTTGAGGCGGCGCATCAGAGGGTCTCCCCCTATCAGCTTCTGACAGTGACGGAAGCAATCTGCAAAGAACTGGATCTTTTTTACCGCATGCCGGAAAAACAGGAAAAATGTCCGCGTCCTCTGCAGTACCGTGATGCAGATCTGTTTCTGGATGCGTTTGAAGAATGGATACACGTTTACAGGGAAAGCCTGAAAAGTCAGACAGCCGGAAAAGAAAAAATGGAAGAGGCAATTTCATATATTCGGGAAAATTATGCAAAAGATCTGAATATGGCAATGGTATCTAACCATATTTGTATGAATTATTCGCTGTTTTCAGCAGCGTTTAAAGAACATACCGGTGTGAATTTTGTGAACTATCTGAAGGAGATCCGCATTGCGGAGGCAAAGCGTCTGTTGATTCAAACAGAAGATAAAATTACGGAAATTGCCAAACAGGTTGGATTTGAAAATGATAAGCATTTCATGAAATCATTTAAAACGGCATGCGGCGTATCACCGTCTGAGTTCCGAAAAGATTATAAAATGGTTTCCAACGGAAAGGGAGGACAGGATGAGTAAAGAAAAAGAAACCGGAAAAGAGAAGGGAAGAATCCGCCAGCTGGCGCGGTATTACATTCCATATAAGGGATTGTTTTTTACCGACATGTTTTTTGCAATGCTTGGAGCAGCCATTACACTGGTGATTCCGCTGATTGTACGGTATATTACGAGTACGGTTGTGGAAAAGCCGCTGGAGCAGGCAACGGGTGAGATTATCCGCCTTGGTATTCTGATGATTGCTATGGTTCTGGTTGAAATGTACTGTAACTTTTATATTGCCTATTACGGCCATGTGATGGGGGCGCGGATTGAGCATGATATGCGGAACGAGATCTTCGGCCATTATCAGAAGCTTTCGTTTGCTTTTTTCGATAACCAGAAGGTCGGCCATCTGCTGTCACGCATCACAAGCGATCTGTTCGATATCAGTGAGCTTTTACACCATGGGCCGGAGAATATTGTCATTTCGTTTATCAAACTGATCGGTGCGATGATCATCCTGTTTGTGGTAAATCCGATGCTGGCATGTGTGCCGCTTGTGGTTATTGTGGTGATGCTGCTGTTTGCCTTGGTAATGAACAGCCGCATGAAGAGTGCATTCAAGGAAAACCGCCGCAGAATTGCGGATATCAACAGTCAGATCGAGGACAGCCTTTCGGGGATCCGTGTTGTCAAATCGTTTGGAAATGAGACAGAGGAGATGCGTAAGTTCAATGCGGGAAATGACCGTTTTGTCGATTCGAAGAAGGTCAGCTACCGCTATATGGGAATTTACAATTCGGGAATGGGAGCCTTTTCGACGCTGATTACCGTTATTTCGCTGATTGTCGGCGCATTGCTGATGACAGGTGGGAAGCTTGGGGCGGCCGATCTGGTTACCTTTCTTCTGTACATCAACAACTGCACAGATCCAGTGAAAAAGCTGGTGAACTTTACGGAGCAGTTCCAGAATGGTTATTCCGGTTACGAACGTTTCCTGGAAATTATGAGCATCGCACCGGACATCCAGGACAAGCCGGATGCACTGCCACTGAAGAATGTGCAGGGAGAAGTAACCTTTGAAAACGTTTCGTTCCATTATGAGGAGTCGAAGGAGAATGTGTTAAGCAATGTGAATCTGCATGTCCCGGCAGGAGACTATGTGGCGCTGGTGGGCAGCTCCGGCGCCGGAAAGACGACACTCTGTTCTCTGCTTCCGCGTTTTTACGATGTGACAGAAGGAAGGATTCTACTGGATGGAAAGGATATCCGCGATGTGAAATTGAAGGAACTGCGCGATGAAATCGGTATTGTGCAGCAGGATGTGTACCTGTTTGCGGGAACGATCATCGACAACATCCGCTATGGCAGACCGGATGCGACCGACGAGGAGGTCATCCGCGCAGCGAAAGCGGCTAATGCACATGAATTTATCATGGAGCTGGCGGACGGCTACGACACCGATATCGGCCAGCGCGGCGTAAAACTTTCCGGTGGCCAGAAACAACGGCTTTCTATCGCCCGCGTATTCCTCAAAAACCCGCCGATCCTGATTTTCGACGAGGCAACCTCAGCGCTCGACAACGAAAGCGAAAAAGTCGTCCAGAAATCTTTGGAACTTCTGGCGAAAGACAGGACAACCTTCGTGATTGCGCACCGGCTGTCCACAATCCGGAATGCAAAGCGGATTCTGGTGCTGACGGAGAATGGAATTGCGGAGGAAGGCACACATAAGGAACTGCTCGCGAAAGGCGGGATTTATGCGCATTTGTATGAGATGCAGTTTTGATGAAAATTTCATTAGTATAACAGAAAGGCAGCGGAAGAGAAACCGCTGCCTTTTTTGACACTTTCTTATTTTCTTCATACTCTATAAAGAACAGAAAATGAAAGAGGAACATGGTATGGATTCATCCCGTATGAATCGCGGCTGCTGCGGTGCGAACAATATGCAGAACCGCCGCGCCGCTTCAAACAATATGGAACTGAAGATGGAACCAAGGAATTTCCCGCGGAAAATGCAGCATGTAGATCATATGATACCTGCAATGGCGTACGTTCCGATGCAGCGGTTTGAACAGATGTATGATCTTTCCACTGCATTAAAAAATGGAACCTTATTCCCGGAACTCTGTAAACCATTCTGTGGAAAGGGAGGAGGAGAGTGCCTATGATGCCGCAGATGCCATCCCGCGAAAAGCTGCTCGCCTGGATTGATCAGGTCAGCTTTGCTGTTGTTGAAATGAACCTTTACCTCGACACCCACCCGGAGGATGAAGATGCACTTGCCTTTTTCCGGGAAAAAGTGGAGCTTCGAAAAGAAGCACTGAAACAGTACGCCGAACAGTACGGCCCGCTCACGATCGATACCGCCAACGACCGCATGAGCCGTTCTTTCGAATGGGTTATGCAGCCATGGCCGTGGGAAGTCAACCGGAAAGGAGGGTGCTGACGGATGTGGAATTATGAAAAACGCCTCGAGTATCCTGTAAACATCACGACTCCAAACCCCAAAATCGCCCAAATTATCATGAGTCAGTACGGTGGACCGGATGGAGAGATGGGCGCATCCATGCGGTATCTCTCTCAGCGTTTCACAGCACCGAACCGAATTGTAGCGGGGGTGTTGAATGATGTTGGGACAGAAGAACTCGCACACCTTGAGATGGTTTCAACGATCGTTCATCAGCTCACCTGCAATCTTTCTCTGGAAGAAATTCAGAACTCTGGTTTTGCCAATTACTATGTAGACCACACAACTGGCATCTGGCCGCAGGCGGCTGGCGGAGTTCCGTTTAATTCTTGTGAGTTCCAGTCGAAAGGTGATCCTTTGACAGATTTGTTCGAAGACCTCGCTGCGGAGCAGAAAGCCCGGTCAACGTATGATAACATCCTTCGTTTGGTAAAAGATCCTGAAGTTGCAGATCCGATTCGTTTCCTGCGGGCGCGTGAAGTTGTGCATTTCCAGCGTTTTGGTGAAGCACTGCGTTCTGTACAGGACGAATTGAATTCGAAGAACTTTTATGCGTTTAATCCGTCGTTTGATGCAAAGACTTTCTGTGCGGCACCGCAGCCAGGGGCAGGTCAGGGGAATTGCTGCACAAGATAGTAAATTAAAAATCAAAGAACAGCACACCACTGGAAAATCCCATCTGAAAAACAGGTGGGATTTTTTGGGTTTACAGTAAGAAAATCTTATCCAGTCGTAAATCATTATCCCATCATAATATAGAAAAAAGACTTTCAAAAACAGAACAGTCAGAAAGGATGTTCCATGGAAGCAATGAATTATGTAAAGCCCGAACTCATCGTCGTTGCGTTCGTGCTGTATTTTTTCGGTGTTGCTTTGCGGCAGGCGCAGGCGGTGAAGAATAAGTACATTCCGCTGATCTTAGGCGGCATCAGCATGGTGCTGTGTGCGGTTTGGGTGATGGCGACGAGTGAGATTGAGACGGCGAAGGAGGGGGCGATGGCGGTTTTTACGGCGGTCACGCAGGGGATTCTGGTGGCGGGGCTGAGCAATTATGTGAATCAGATTATCAAGCAGATCCATAAGCCGGAGTGAACGGCGCTTCAAAAAATCTGTGTTATGCCGGAGCAGTCGGAACCATCAGAAAGGGGAGAATATGAGAATTGATCGGTCGTATCTTGGAAATCAGAATACGTATGCGGAAAACAATCCCAAATGTATCGTAGTCCACAACACCGACAACTTCGCAGCAGGTGCCGATGCGCGGGCACATGCGAGAGCACAGCATGACGGGAATTTCCAGAACATTTCCGCACACTATTACGTCGATGACGGTGACACAGCCTACCAGGCGGCACCGCACAGCCGGGGGTGCTGGCATGTCGGCATTAATTACGGCGGAAAAAATCTGTTTCAGCAGTACGGCAACAAGAACAGCATCGGCGTGGAGATGTGTGTGCAGGCCGGGTATAATTATGAAAAAGCATTTGAGAATACTGCGGCACTGGTGCGGGAGATCATGCAGGAGACGGGGATTCCGCTGGAAAGAGTCTATCGTCATTATGACATCTGCAGCAAATACTGTCCGAGCCAGATCATGAACCGCGGTGACTGGGACCGCATGAAGCGGATGATCGGAAGCGGTGCAGGGAGCACAGGAACGGGAACAGCAGGCAGCGGAACAGGAAAAACGTATGCGCCCGGGATCTATCAGGTGCAGACAGCGGCCCTCAACATCCGTCAGGCACCGGATGCGGACAGCAGGATTGCCGGAACGATCCGGGATCAGGGAAGCTACACGGTGACGGAAATCCAGAACACAAGCTGGGGACGGCTTCTCTCAGGGGCAGGCTGGGTCAACTGCCATACAGCGTATTGCCGTTATGCCGGTCCCGCAAAAGAAAAATCGGCAGAGACAGCAAAGTCATCCGGAAAGACAGTCGCAGAGGACGGAATCTGGGGCGAAAATCTGACGCGCCGTCTGCAGGAACTTTTCGGCACACCGCAGGATGGAAAAATCAGCAATCAGCTGGCCGTCAACCGGAAATTCTGTGATGGCATCACAGCCGCCGAGTGGGACAGTACGCCAAAAGGCGGATCGGCCCTTGTAAAAGAAATGCAGAAATGGGCATCGGCCGGCATGGACGGCTATATCGGTCCGCAGACAATCCTCGCCTGGCAGAAAAAACTCGGTACGCCAATCGACGGCACAGTAAGCAGCCCATCCGCCATGGTAAAAAAACTGCAGAAGTGGTGCAACCAGAAATAGAAAAAAGAATACTCAAAGACCCGGTTTTGTGTTATACTGAAAGATAGTTTAAAATGAACAGAAAGAAAAAGAGCTTCAAAAAAGACTCGAAGTGTCAAATGTAAAATACAAAAGAGAAAAAATAAAGGTAATTTTTGCATACAGATTCATCGGGGGGAATTGCGGCTGACAGGAGAGAACAACAGCAGATGAGAAAAAAGGCAGTAAAAAATGCAGGAATGATACGAATTTATCTGAATATGGCATGGAAACTTTTGCAGAAAAACCTGCTTAGCATCGTGATATTTGAGACGGTCTACCGCCTGTTTTCCAGCCAGCTGGTTTCAAGACTCGCCAATGCGGCGATCAACTTTTCCTTAAAACAGCTGGGAACGAGTTATATGACATCGGAAAACTTCAACAAGATCATGCTGCATCCGCTGACCCTTCTGCTGATTTTTGGAATTCTGCTTGTTTTCTTTTTCTGTATGCTGTTTGAAATCTATGCTGTCATGGCGGCTCTGGGGGGCTCCCGGAAACGAAAACGGCTTTCCGTTCCTGTCATGATGCTTGCCGGCGGAAGAGGAGCCGCACAGTTTGTGCGTGCCCGCCCGTGGACCTGGTTTTTCTACATGGCAGCGAGCTTCCCGTACCTTTGGCTGCACAGCAGCTACAGCGCCATCCGCAGTATGAAACTGCTTCAGGTTTCCCTGACAAAGATTTTCAATGCCTTCCCGGCATACTGGATCCCTGTGGTGCTGACGATTCTGCTTGTCGCGTTCTCGTTTGTGTTTTCCTACACCATCCCGTTCCGGTGCATGATGACGGAAAAAGAGAAAAATACCCATCTGCGGGTGCGCCAGACACTGGAAAAACGCGTGCTGCGTGAGCTTGGCATCAACGTCTTTTTCCAGGTGATGATTTTTCTGATTACGTGGGTTTTGTATCTGATTTTCGGAACGGCTGTCGTTGCCTATGCAAAGCTGGTGAAAACGCCGTCTACCGTTGTCAGTACCGTCATCGTCTACGGTGACTGGGTCAAATCGACGATGAGCCTGATCGGCGGAGCGTTCGGCCTTGTCGGAAGCATTACGTATCTGTATCTGATTTTTATCCGTTCCTCCCGAAAGGGCTACCAGAAGAGCCGGACAACGAAAAAGCCGAGCTCGAAGCTGGTACGCACCTTCTGCGGTCCGGTAACGGCGGTGGTTCTCACGATCGCCATGCTGGCGGGAGAAACGGTTTATCTTGTATATGCCATGCGCGCAACACGTGCAGAGGCAACGGCTTCCTCCCAGTATATTTCGGTGTCAGCGCACCGGGGCGGAGCCAGAAAAGCACCGGAAAATACGATGAGCGCGATCAAATATGCAGTGGACAGCATGTCGGATTACGCGGAGATCGATGTACAGGAGACGAGTGATGGTGAGATTGTCCTTATGCACGACACAAATCTGAAGCGGACAACCGGTCTGAATGCCAGCATCTGGACCCTGACCTACGATGAAATCAGCCAGCTCGATGCCGGTGTACGATTCAACAAAAAATTCCGCGGCGAGCAGATTCCGAAGCTGGAAGAAGTCATCGCGTACGCGAAAGGAAAAATCAACCTGAATATCGAAGTAAAATACAACGGCCACAACCAGAATATTGTCAAAAAAGTGGTGAAAATCATCGAGGACAATGACTTTGTGGATCAGTGTGTGCTGACTTCCATGAACTACAATTTCCTCAGGCAGGCAAAGAAAATCAATCCGGATATCAAGACCGGGTATACGATGAAAATGTCGTACGGAGGCCTGGAGGATATGGACGCGGCGGACTTCTTTTCTGTAAAATATACGTACATCACAGAAAGCTTTGTAGAGCATGCGCACAGTCTTGGTAAAGAAGTCTGTGCCTGGACGCTGAATTATCAGGGAGATATGCAGCGGATGGTCAATTGCGGCGTGGACAACATTATCACGGACGATCCGGAGCTGGTGCGTAAGGTTATCCTCGGAACGACCGACCGAAATCCGGGCTTTGTCAGCCTGCTTGGCTATGCACTGAAATAAATGGAGTAAAACAATGGAGGTGGAAACTTCATGGCAGAGAAAGTAAACATGCCATCCCAGAAGAAAGAAAAGAAGAAAAAGAGGAAGAAAAAACTTCCTTCGGATTTTTATGATTATAACCTGCTGGCCTGCACTATTTTGCTGGTCAGCTTCGGACTGATTATGCTGTACAGCGCGAGTGCCTACGAGGCGGCCAGTACATTCAAGGGAAATGATATGTATTATTTCACGCATCAGGCGGGGCTTTCTGCTATTGTTCTGGTGGGGATTGTGATATTGTCGAAGTTTGTAGATTATCATAGTGTATGGTTCCAGCGGATTGCAGCACTGGTATACTGGGGAAGTCTCCTTCTGATGGCGGCGGTAAGGTTTACGCCGCTTGGTTATGAAGCCTACGGGGCGAGAAGATGGCTCCGGATCGGCGGTGGCAGTCTTCAGCCTGCGGAGATTGGAAAGCTGGGGCTGATTCTGTATTTGCCATACATTATCCTGAAGATGGGAAAAAATATGCGTACCATCCGCGCAAAAGCGATTGTCCTCGGACTTGGCGTGCTGCAGGCGCTGGCTGCGTGGATTCTGACGGACAACCTGAGTACCGGCATTATTCTGGGACTCATCGCCTGCGTCATTTTGTTTCTGGCGGACCCGGAGGTAAAATTTTATGCGCGTGTGATTCCGGGCGCGGCGGTAATTGGCGTTTTTGCGATTATCATTTTAAAAAATAATCTGCAGATCTTTGAAAGAATAGGCGGTGACTTCCGGTCGAACCGTATCTATGAATGGCTTTCCGGAGGCAGCTATCAGATTCTGCAGGGACTTTATGCGATTGGATCCGGTGGATTTCTCGGAAAAGGACTTGGCAACAGTACGCAGAAGATTACAACAATTCCGGAAGCACAGAACGATATGATCTTCTCGATCATCTGCGAGGAGCTTGGAATATTTGGCGCGCTTCTTGTATTGCTGCTGTTTGGCTACTTGCTGTACCGTCTGTTTGTGGTTGCACAGAATGCGCCGGACGCGTATGGAATGCTGATGGTGAGCGGCGTTTTTGCACATATTTCCATTCAGGTTATTCTGAACCTGTGCGTTGTTCTGAAACTGATGCCGGCAACGGGAATTACCCTTCCATTTATCAGTTACGGAGGAACATCGGTGCTCTTTATCCTGACGGAAATCGGCATTGCCCTGTGCGTCTCCCGCTTTATTGTGTTCCAGGATGGAAAGAGCGGAGAAGGAGAGGCACAGGCGGAAGAACAGTAAAAGTAGAAAAATCTATTGACAAATGCCGGAATAACAGATACACTTTTTTCGAAAGAAATACTGGCTGCCGGGTAGAGGCAGAAAGGAGCAGAACAATGTTAGAAAAGATAAAAGAAATTTTAGTAGAACAGCTCAACTGTGATGCAGACAGCATCAACGAAGATACCTCTTTTAAAGATGACCTGGGTGCAGATTCCCTGGATCTCTACGAGATGGTTATGGCATTAGAAGACGAGTACGGAATTGAAATCGACACCGACGAACTGACAGACCTTTCTACCGTCGGCGACTTTATGGAATATTTGAAACAGCACGGCGTAGAGGTCTGAAAAAGAGCATTGCCGCTGGCAAAAGTGGAAGGATGGTGCAGCTCGGAAGAAACGCCGGGCTGTTTTCCATTCTAAATAAATGGTGGAAGGGAACAGACAAAAGGATTGTTCCAGAAAAACCAGAAATCAGGAGAAAAGAAAAATGAGCAATGTAAAAACAAGATTTGCACCGAGCCCTACAGGAAGAATGCATGTAGGTAATCTTCGTACAGCGCTTTATGCATATCTCATTGCAAAACACGAAGGTGGAGATTTTATTCTTCGAATCGAAGACACTGACCAGGAGCGTTATGTGGAAGGTGCTGTAGATATCATCTATCGTACGATGGCAGGAACAGGACTCATTCATGATGAAGGTCCGGACAAAGATAAGGGATATGGACCATATGTACAGAGTGAGAGACAGGCTTCGGGACTTTATCTGAAATATGCACAGCAGCTGATCGAGCAGGGAGATGCTTATTACTGCTTTTGTGGACCGGAAGAACTGGAATCTATGAAACGTGTAGTTGCAGGAAAAGAAATCTCTATCTACGATAAGAGATGTCTGCGTCTGTCAAAAGAAGAAGTACAGAGACGTCTTGATGCAGGAGAACCACACGTTATCCGCTTTAATATGCCGACAGAAGGAACTACGACATTCCATGATGTGATCTATGGAGATATCACAGTTAACAACGAAGAGATGGAAGACCTTATCCTGATCAAATCTGATGGATATCCGACATACAACTTTGCAAACGTAATTGATGACCATCTTATGGGAATCACTCATGTTGTCAGAGGAAATGAGTATCTTTCTTCTGCACCAAAATACAACCGTATCTACGAAGCATTCGGATGGGAGATTCCGGTATACGTTCATTGTCCGCTGATCACAAACGAAGAACATCAGAAACTTTCCAAACGTTCCGGACATTCTTCATATGAAGACCTTCTGAATCAGGGATTTGTTACAGAGGCAATCGTTAACTTTGTCGCACTTCTTGGATGGAGCCCGCAGGACAATCGTGAGATCTTCTCACTTCCGGAACTGGTCGAAGCTTTTGATTATCATCATATCAGCAAATCACCGGCCGTATTCGATATTACCAAGCTTCGCTGGATGAATGGCGAGTATATTAAGAAAATGGATCCGGAAGAGTTCTATGAAAAAGCTCTTCCATATATGAAGGAAGTTCTCAAAAGAGATTATGATTTCCGTAAAATTGCCGGAATG
>ERZ780177.2651-NODE-2651-length-14484-cov-9.693672_pt1 | contig 14484 bp, 17 predicted proteins | sample MGYA00510973_ERZ780177 | MGnify/ENA primary metagenome ERZ780177 (study PRJEB29588, sample SAMEA2144396) | human gut metagenome | biome: human gut; feature: human-associated habitat; material: faeces | place: Denmark | collected 2008/2010 ...
ACTGCGAATATGCTAATGTTCAACCCCATTCTGGTTCTCAGGCTAATATGGCGGTATTTCGTACTTTATTAAATCATGGTGATAGGGTTTTAGGTATGAAATTAGATGCTGGTGGTCATTTATCTCATGGCAGTGCATTATCTTTTAGCGGTCAAGATTATCAAGTCTTTTCTTATAGTCTAGCTCCAAAAACTGAAAGACTTAATTATGATGAGATTTTAAAATATGCTAAAGAAGTGCAACCAAAGATGATAATTGCTGGTGCTTCGGCTTATCCACGAATTATTGATTTTAAGGAATTTAGACATATTGCTGATGAAGTAGGTGCTTATTTATTTGTGGATATGGCTCATATTGCTGGTCTTATTGCTGCTGGTCTTCATCCAAGCCCAATTCCTTATGCTCATATTGTTTCTTCAACAACGCATAAAACTTTGCGTGGTCCTCGTGGCGGATTGATTCTAGCAAATGATCTTGAGCTTGGAAAAAGTATTGATAAAAATGTTTTTCCTGGGGTTCAAGGTGGCCCTCTTATGCATGTTATTGCGGCTAAAGCTGTGGCTTTTGAAGAAGCTTTAAAACCAGATTTTGAAGATTATCAAAAACAAATTGTAAAAAATGCTGATGTTTTAGCTAAGACATTAGTATCAAAAGGTTATCATTTAGTCTCCGGTGGTACTGACAACCATTTAATGTTAGTAGATGTAAAATCTCATGCTAATATCACTGGTAAAAAGGCTCAGGATGTTTTAGGGAAATGCAATATTACAGTGAATAAGAATTCTATTCCTAATGATACGGAAAAACCTTTTATTACTTCGGGTATCAGGCTTGGAACACCGGCTTGTACGACAAGAGGTTTTGTTGAAGAAGATATGGTAGAAGTTGCAAACATCATCGATTTATGTTTAACTAACTCTGATGATGAAGAAAAACTTGATGAGGTTAAAAAAAGAGCACTCAAACTTACAAGAAAGTATCCTCTTCCTTATTGATAAAATAGTATATTTAATTTGTTAATTAGTTCATAATAATTGTTGAACTGAAAGTGAGGTTTTATGAAAGAAGACAATACAAATATGGAAAAAAATACAAATGAATCCGGGCAAATAAAAAAGAGTTTCTTAGATTTTAATTTCTCTTGGATAATGCTTGTCATCGATTTAGCATTAATCTTTGGACTTGGAACTTTGAATCTCAATGTTATGCAACAACATTCTTTGGCAATGCAAAGCACATTATATATTGTCATTGTTGTCGCTGTTTCTTTAATTGCTAATTTCTTATTTTATACATTAGGTAAATTAATCGGTGGTTTAATCGGTGGTTACCAAGTGACTAAAGTAGTGTTTTTCGGAATGACGATAATATTTAAACATGATGGAAAAGATAATGATGTTTCCTTTAAAGTTAATAACATATTAGATTTCCATCTTGTTATGACTCCGAAAAAAGAAAAGACTTGCCATTATGGTTATTTATTAGGCGGTATGGTCGGATATATTTTGATCAATGTTGTAGCTTTACTATTAGCTTTATTAGTATTTTCTGGTGATAAGATCATCAGTTATTCCATCTTATTTGGCATTGGTTATGGTTTCATCGTTGCTTTATATGAATTATTCCCATGTCGATTAGATTATGTTAATGATTGCTTTATTTTAATTAAGACAACTCATAAAGAAGATTTATTAGCTTATGAAAATGTATTGAAAAATATTCGTCATTCATTGCTTGGTGAAGATCTTGAAATCATTGAATTTGATAATTATGATAGCTATTACAAATCACATGTCAGATATTATCAATATATGGATGCATTATTAAAAGATGATATCGATAAAGCCATCAATATTTTAGAAGATACCTTCAAGTATATTGATTGGTATACCGATGATTTAAAAACTAAAATGATTGCTGAAAAATTATTTATCTTACTTTCTTCAGAAAGTTTTGACGAAGCTGAAAATTATTATTCTTCTCAAAAGAAAGATTTCCAAAATAGTATTGTTTCTTGTGGTGAATTATCAATGTATAGAACAGCAGTTCTCATCGAAGGTATTATCAACAACATGAAAGAAGATACCGAAACAGTAGTAAATAAATACGCAGCATATTTAGCTTCTCATAAAGATTTAAAGAGTGCTAGATTTTTAAAAGAACAAGAGTTATTCAATAAATCACTTGCCGTAGTAAATAAAGCAAGACCAGGTTGGAATCTTGTTATACCACAAGTAGCTTAACTAAAGAAAATGCCGAAAGGCATTTTTTGTTTGATTTTTAAAAAATTGCGTGATAATATTAATGAGCACGAAAGTGCTACTTGGGGATGTTTTGGTTTCGACAGGTAAGGATGAGTCAACAAGGCAGCCGAGTGGTGACGTTATCACCAAAAAAAAGATAAATGCCAAAAAACTTTATCATGTAAATAATGCTCCTGCCATGATGGCAGCAGCTGCTTGCTAGTTTTTTAAAACTCCGCAGCTCAGGGCTTAGCCCAGCATAGTCGTCTCTTCTCGCTATCATTCGGAGAGGTTACGGCAAACTAAGAATGATTGCTTCTTTATAGGCTGACATATAGAGAATAAGAATTAGTCAGCACCAAGATCTAGCAGTCGTTTGCAGCTAATAGATCTTAATTTATGCAAACTAAGCTGTAGTCTTCTTGATGGTGCCTTATTTGGACACGAGTTCAATTCTCGTCATCTCCACCATCAGAAAAGCATAGGTTTGATACAAAGTGTCAGACCTTTTTTCTTTGCAGAAAGGGAATTTTACCCTATCTGCCAAGTTATAAGTTAGCCTTGTAGAGGTGCCAACAGTTGCTTTTGCAGGGCTTTTTTTATTTTTTGAGTATAACTACGGAACGAAAGCCTTATCAACGGGACGATAGGTATTGCTACGGAACAAAAGGTGGCGCTGCAGAATGAAAAGCATAATATTAAAAATCACTTAAGAAAAATATGAAAATATTGTGGATTAATATTGCTGAAAAATAGACAATTTGAGAAAAAAGTGATATAATTTAGATAAGTTTTCGATACTTCTACAGGAGGTAAATTTATGGATTATAAAACGATAATAAAAAAACTAAGGAATAAAATGCTTTTAACTCAATCAGAATTTGCAAAAGAGCTAGGTGTTTCTATTGCTTCTGTTGCAAGATGGGAAACTGGTGAAAATGAGCCAACAATGAAAGTTAAGAGAAAACTGGCTCCTTTGTTTGAAAAATATAATATTGACATAACTATTTAGGAGGAATGAAATTATGAATTTATGGACTGCTATGAGCGTTGAATTTGCTTCTCAAAGGAATTATTTGGATGAATTATTTAAGGTATATCCAATTTCTCCGAACATTAGACGAGATGTCCCTTCTGCAACATGGTCTAAAATAGAAACGGCGTTTGAAAGCAGAAATAACGAAGAACTTGTAAGAGCCCTATTAAAATTAGAATTATTTCCTATAAAAGACTCATATGTTGCTTATTTAAAAAGGGATCCTTCATCTATTTCAAGGAATCCACAAACAATTAACAGAATAGCTGGGAACTTATATGCCATGGGATTAGACACTGTTTTTGAAAAATGTACTGAGCCAAAAGAAACAAATAGGCAAATGGGGCCAATGTTTAAGTACTGGATTGACAAGGGGACATTAGGTGTCCCGGTTTATAAAACAATTAAAGAATTTATGGCGTCAAATGAAAATGCGGTTTTAAACATTTCTGACGCTGAAATGGAAAAATTTGCCCGTGAAATGCTTGGCTATAATCGAAACAAAGGACTTGACTTTATTGGAAGATTTAATGGTACATATGTTTTAGGCGAAGCAAAATTCTTAACTGATTTCGGTGGACATCAAAATGCTCAATTTGATGATGCTGTATCCACTATTACATCAGAGTTTTTAAGTAATAAACTTTCAGCTAAAGTTATAACGATAGGAATTATGGATGGTGTTCTTTACATTAAAGGAAATAATAAAATGTTCAACTATTTAAAAGAACATGACAATCAAATAATTGTTTCAAGCCTTCTATTAAGAGAATTCCTATATTCATTATAAGGAGGTGATTTGAATGCTTTTTTTTGATGGAAAAAACGAAAAAGAAGAAGTTTTACGATTTAATACTGAAGGAATTTCTCTTGATTTAGATAGGTCATATTTTATATATGATGACTGCATTGATGGTTTACAAAAACTGCTTCCTGCGCTTAAAGGAAAAATTGAATTAGTGTATATAGATCCGCCGTTCAATACGAATCAAACTTTTGCTGTTTCTGATGGCAGAGCAAGTACGATTAGTAGAAAAAAAGTTGGTAAGATTGCATATGAAGACACAATGACAAAAGAGGAGTTTTTGTCTTTCATGTATAAAGTATTTGTTTTGTTGCATGAACTATTATCTGAAGATGGAAGCTTGTATGTTCATATTGACACAAAAATGAGCCATTATTTTAAAGTAATGCTTGATGATATTTTTGGTGATGAAAATTTTAAAAATGACATTACTAGAATAAAATCAAATCCGAAGAATTTCGATAGAAAAGCGTTTGGAAATCAAAAAGATGTTATTCTCTTCTATTCAAAGAATTATAAAAAAAACATATGGAATGACGTCAGAATTGCAATTACAGATCCTGATGAATTAGAAAAGAAATTTCCAAAAATTGATGAGAATGGAAGACGCTATACAACTATTCCTTTGCACGCACCTGGAGAATCAAGCATAAATAGTCCTACTGGTCAACCTTGGCGTGGAATGAATCCTCCCGAAGGTAGACATTGGAGGACAAATCCAGCAGAATTCGATAGAATGGATAATGAAGGACTTATAGAGTGGTCTTCGAATGGTAATCCAAGAATAAAGAAATTTGCTGATGAACATAAGGGAATGAAAATACAGGATGTTTGGACTTTTAAAGATCCACAGTATCCTATTTATCCAACTGAAAAAAATCTTGATATGATTTCTTTGATTGTACAACAATCATCAAATATTAATGGGTATGTTTTAGATTGTTTTTCTGGCAGTGGAACAACCCTTCTTGCAGCTATACAAAATGGTAGAAAATTTATCGGAATTGATAAATCGGAAATATCACTTGATGTTGTCCAACAAAAATTATCAAAACACGATTTTGAAATTATAAAAATAATCAAATAACTTCATCATTAAAGGTGAAATGCATCTATGTCAATTCATAAGCATGATGTTTTTTGATTTAAAAGTGAGGTACTTTTATGCCATGTTATTTTGATAGCAATAAAGAACTATTGACTATGATTGAATATTACGGATATAAGGATTTTGCTGGTGGCATTTTTGCTAAAAACGTTGTTGAAAACCTGGAAACTTTAGAAAAAAATGTAAGTAGTATGAATTCTGACGTCTATGATTTGAATAGCCTTTATCAATATGTTTGGATTTCATCATTTAAAAAATTTGTTGCAGAAATCGATGAATTTGCGATTGATGATAATATAAAAGACAAAATAAAACAATTATCACTTAAGATTAGTCCATCAAACAAAACCTTTGTAGATTACATAAACAAAAATTATGAGATTGTTTTTTCTGAGAATAGCCATGTTGAAGTTAAATGGTATGAAATTGCTGATAGTTTATTAGAACTAATCTATGCAAAGTTTTCAAATGTGGTTTCAGATGATGTCTTTTCTTTTATAGAGAGAACCATGCCTCTTACCTTACTCTCAAAATTCGAAATATGCCAAAAAAGATATTTGAAGGCGGAGCATTTTGAGAATTTCAAATCACTCTTTGACGGTCTTGACAAGACTGTCATATTTGACGATAGGATTTATGTCGACTTTTTGCTTAGAACAAAAGCTAATTATCAATACGATTTTTTGAAGGATAAGGCGAATTTTATCTGCAAAAGGGCGTTGGAAGGGATTAAGCAAAAGGGAATAAACACTGACAGCGAAGAGATAATGCAATTAGCTAGCTTGCACGAAGAATATTTTAAGTTAGCGAAACTATTTAAATTAGGGTGTGTTGCTGATTATTCATCATATTTTTTTAAAATCAAAGAAGGACTGGATGAGTACTTGCATAAGCATGGCCAGCACTTTGATTCTGGCCCTATAGACTTGTCCCCGGCGGTGGATCTGCTTAAAAAAGGCGATGATCCTCTAAGACTCTTGCAAATTACACATAATTTGATAGATGGGGTTTTTGTTAATAATTGTAATGTCATTTTAAGTGTTGAGAAGCCTGATAGCCTTTCTGAAGTTTTTGGGGAGCTCGGAAATCCCAGAAGCGATAAGTATCCTTACTATAAGCAACAAAGCATGAATTTGTTTTTGGGATTGTACACTCAAATAGTTACATGCGTTTTGTGTGATGAAAGTTTATCCCACGACTTTGCAAAATACCTAACCATCGCTTGCGCTTCGGTTGAGCAAAACTATTTTAATGACGATATGAGAATATCATCTGAATTTTTTGGAGCGTTCGAAGTTCTTGAAAACATAATTTCATTTTACAGGACGAAGAAAGGTGATGCGCCTATTACAAAAGCACTTGAAAACGGATGCTGCGTTAACCTTTGCGGAACAATCGAGAAAATACTAAGAAGTGTGCTAATAAAAGAAGTAGGGAATTCCTTGTTCATCGACCCTGATTCAATAACGTTAACGCAAATACTTAATTCAACCAACAAACTTTCTGATGTTTCATCCGGGTTGCGATATTATTTAGAATTCTACCTTTCGACCGAATGTGATTTCAAAGGCTTGAAAGAAGAAAGACCAGGAAAAAACATAAGAAATATACAGATGCATAATAGAAATGACAAATATGAAAATACCAAATACAACGACGCGTTGCTTCTATTTTTCTTTGCTGTTTCACTTTTAGGGGACTTGTTAATTAAAACACTTAAATAATTAAATCATATTCAACAAGATGCTACAAAATAAAGAGAGATGGTAAAAATGAATAAAACAGGAATTTGTCACATATGCTTAGAAGAAAAGAAACTATCTTTTGAGCACTTTCCTCCAGAATCGTGTCTCAATGATGGAAAAGTTAAAATCGCCAACAAAATAAGTCAAAGGGGAATAGGAGATTACACACTTTGCGATAGTTGCAATAACAATACAGGTAGATGGTACGTTAAAGACTATAAGAAATTAGTAGATACTGTGGCCACACTTTTAAAAAGCGGGTTCACTGAATTTGATAAAGACGAAACAATCACTGGATTTGGAATAACAATCACTGATATTAACCCCTTATTTTGCGTAAAGCAAATGCTTGTAATGATGTGTAGTCTTATGCCAATAGAAGAAATAAAAGGACTAAACATTTCACAATTTCTTCTTAATAAATTCTCATTTTTAGATGGTAAAGAAAAATTTCATCTATTAGTGGGCGCAACTTTAAAAGAAGATGAATCAACTTTGTTTAAGGGACCTATGATTGTAGATGGAAATAGAAAACTATACTGTCTCTCATCGTTTCCTCTTAGAATACTACTTGTGATTGGTGATAAGACTTCATTACGAGGATATGTTGATTTTACAGAATTTTTAAATTCAAATGTTTCAAATCCGATTACTTGTGATTTTAATATCGGGTTTGTTAAAAATGACTTATTTGATTTTATAAGTGAAACGATTAAAAATATATAGTTCTTTGAAACTTAATAGCACCATCCATCGCAAATGGTGTTTTTCTTTACGTTGCTATATTAAATATGCTTAAAAAATGGTATAATCGAAATTAGCAGAATATTAAAATAGCAGCTGGAAATCGAGGTATATGTGATGGGGCAAATAGATTTAAAGGATTTTTTTATACATAACGTTACTAAAAATGATTATCATTATAAATTTTATGACTTCATAAAAAACATTAACAACACATACAATCCTATAGCAGATGAAATGGAAAAAACTGACAATTACGAGTTTTATGTATACGATTCAGAGGAGGCTATAACACATTTTAAAGAGCTGTGTATGCCAAGAAGCAATAATAATTTTAGTAAAGAGGAAACGTGCTGGTTTTATTTAATAACGTTTTATCTTCATTCGATAGGTTATGAAATAAAGGAATTTCCAAGAGTGTTGGCACGGCCACCAGTAGATCCTTCTGATTTTGCTTATGAAGAGATTAGAAAAAGACTGATATCATTAAATAAACACTGCAACGGAACCGTTCGTTTTGCAGCAAGAAGAAAATTTGTGTCTGAATTTACATTCGAGATTAAAACCACCCATATCAAAATCAATGACACTATAAAAGAAAAGTTTATTGAGATATCAACTCGCCAAGCTTCTTTTGAAAGCATGAGTACCGATGAGAAACTTGCTGAAATAATAAACCTTATAGAAAACATGCTAAAAAAAGACGGAAAATATGCAGAATTGGATTATAAAATAGTTTGCTGCGAATTTATTACAAATGACCAAATAAAAAAATATAAAAATGCTATGCAATGTTTTAGGCATTGTACAGATGAGTCAATTTTAGAAAGAAAAAAATACACAGAAAAACAAAAGGATTTTTTAATTGATTACGGACTTACAATTGTTAAAGCAATTCACGCGTTACTGCATTAATCGTTTTAACGTTCTTATAGTTTAAAAATAAATGAGTGATAATAGTAACTTTTGATAATATAAAGTTATTTACTTTTACACTTTCGATGAAAGTAGGTATTCAAATGAAAAAATATAAAATGGCAAAATGGAAGAAGACACTATATTTAGGCGGTTTGCTAATAGGCGTTCTTTTAAGCATTATCTCTATTTTATTTGCTTATCGAGTTGATAATGATCCGCTGCTCAACTATCTTATTGGGTTTTCCGCTTCTCTAATCATCACGGTTATTTTTGCTTTTTTGTTGGAACTTATAGCCATAAAAGAGCAAAATGACAAACTGAGCAAAAAGAGAAAAATGTTCCTTTTGCCTATAAAAAGCTACATCAGCGCTTTGTTTATGCATTGTGCGTTTATGGAATGCTGGCAAAACGAAAACAAGAAATATACATATAATGATTTCGCTAACCTATTCAAAAAGGCGTTTGATTCATATTGCGTTTACATCGAACAGATTGTCGACGATAACAGAAACTGCGAATTGCTTAACAAAGCATTCAACTACAAAAATGGAATACAGAAATATTCTGTGGAACCTTTAATTGCTGCCATCGACGATGTTTTGAAAAACAGTATTCGTTAATCGCGGATGATGTGTTCACCAAAAAGAATAATACTGAGTGATTAGACAAAATAAAATATAAACAAAAAGGCTAGAGGGACTAAATTCTTCTAGTCTTTTTTTCAGCTGTACGCATTTTTTGAAGGGTGTACGCACTTTGCATCATAATAGGTAATCTTACAAATATAAAAAAGCTGTTGATAGGGTATGCAAATTATCTCTAAGGGTATGCACTTTTTAACTAGGGGTATGCAAATTTTCAGTGCTTAGGGTATGCAATGTATCAATATTGGTCATCATACCCATTAAAAAAGCAATGGTTTGATACCAAAAGTGTCAAACCTTTTTTGTTGGCATAAAGGAGAAATTTTCCTATCTGCCAAGTTATAAGCTAGTCTTGCAGAGGTGTCAACAGGTACTTTTGCAGGGCTTTTTTTATTTTTTGGATATAACTACGGAACGAAAGTCTTATCAACGGAACAAAAGGTAGTACTACGGAACGATTGATAGTTTTTATATAATCTCATTTTAGTTTCGACATTAATCCTCAATTTGCTTGTGTTTTTCTCAAAAAAGTGCTGTAATTTTTAATGTAATTTAATAATTTGCAAGGAATGAGATATGAACATTGACTATCCTGCAACTATAATCAAATTGATAGCAAGTGGTTATTTTAATTGATAAAAGGAGATAAAAGCAATGATAAAAACACCAAGTGATTTTAATAAAATATCTAAAATTGAAGAAATCGATAGGCAATCATTACTTTTATCATTGATATGTCCGTGTGGAAAACAAGATTTTTCAATATTAATAAATACAAATAATCCAAATTTATCTAAAAAACAAGAACTGTTTGATTCTTTAATAAAAAAATATGGTGGATATGGTCATTGTTATATATTTTCTGACAATAACTGTAGAGTATATATAAATTATAAAGGAATACGTGGATTATTTACGAAACCTAAGTTAATTGATTCTAACATAATACCTACTGAGGCAAAAATTGTAAAAGCAAAATGTTCACATTGTTGTAAAGAGTTTTTACTTTATGATAATAGAAAACATGGAGTTGTTAAACTTGAAAGGAAACTTGATTATTCTAATTTTACATATAAAGAAATTACAATTAATAAAAAAGTGAAAATTAAATTAGAGTATGACATTACTATGAATCAATATGAACAAAAATATTTATTTTCAAATAAAAATCCATATGAAGAGTGTTTTTCATATATAAAAATATTTTATGTTCAAGATAATAAAGAAATAATTATTTTTGAAGATGAAATGTAGAAAAATTAATAATTTTAACTAGAAGTATACAGTTATTATATTGTTATTTAAAATCATAATGAATCAGAGCTCATGGAGTAATATCCGTGGGCTTTTTTCATGGGTAGAAGGAGGTAGTGGTTATGCCAAGTAAATCAAAGAAACCATGTGCCTATCCAGGTTGCCCGAATCTTACGCATGATACCTATTGTGAAAAGCATCAGGCACTAAGGCATAAGCAGTATGATAAATTCATCCGAGCTCCTAGTCACGATAAGAAGTACGGGAACAATTGGCAAAGGATCCGTGCCTTGTATGTTAAGCAGCATCCATTGTGTGAGCGTTGCTTGAAAGAAGGAAGAATTACACCTGTCGAGGAAGTACACCATATTGTGCCGCTTTCCAGAGGAGGGACGAACGAGTTCTCAAACCTTATGTCGCTTTGCCAAAGTTGTCATACGAAAATCCACCATGAGCTTGGCGACAGGTAGAGGGTAGGGTGTATCTAATCCCTACAGCATTTTGCTACGCTACCGAGCCTGGGGTTTCGTGTGCAAAAATTCGAATTCAAACGGGGTAATAGGAAAAATAAAAAAGTATAGTACTAATTTTTCAAAGAATCAAAAGGAGGATTGATGGAATGGCAAAAGATGGAACCGTTAGAGGTGGAGCAAGAGCTGGTGCTGGAAGGAAAAGCAAAGCTCTAGCTGATAAGATAATCGAAGGCAAAGCTGAACTTGATAATGGTGCTGTCATTCTATCAGAACCTACAAGCATTGAAGGTGTAGATATGCCACCGATAAAAGACTTCCTGAAAGCAAAACAAAAGAATGGTAAAGATATGTGTGCTGAGGAAGTCTATAAAAGCACGTATCTTTGGCTCAAGAAACGAAGATGTGAAAAACTAGTATCCACACAACTTTTAGAACAATATGCAATGAGCGTTTCACGTTGGGTTAAATGCGAAGAAGCTATTAGTGAATTTGGATTTCTAGCAAAGCATCCTACAACTGGTAACGCAATGCAAAGTCCTTATGTGGCAATGAGTCAAAATTATATGAAACAAGTAAATCAGATATGGTTTCAAATCTATCAAGCTGTAAAGGATAACTGCTCTACTGATATCGGTGGGGCTAATCCTCAAGATGATTTGATGGAAAGATTATTACAAACTAGAAGAAGATAGGTCACCTAAAGGCGGCCTTTTTTTATTGGAGGTCGCAATGTTAAAAGTAATTGAATTATTTGCGGGTATTGGTGCTCAACGAAAAGCACTACAAAAAGCAGAAATAGAACATGAAGTGATTGCTATATCAGAAATCGATAAGTATGCTATTCAATCTTACAATGCAATTCATGGTGAAACACTTAATCTTGGTGATATTACCAAAATAGAGAAAATGCCAAAAGCTGATCTATGGACTTATTCGTTTCCATGCACTGATATTTCGTTAGCAGGTAGGATCAATTGGCTCTACATTGCCATCATCTGATACTAGAATAACTACTAATCCAGGAGATATAGTCCTATATTCATCTAACCAGATAGTAATATTTTATGATTCTAATACATGGTCTTATACAAAATTAGGACACATTAATTTGTCTAAAAGTGAATTAACTGATTTGCTTGGTGATGAAGATGTTGTTATTACCCTTAATTTAAAATAGGTAAGAATATTTAGAGTTCTAGATTTATTTCAAATTATGGTGTATATTTAAATCGATAATTTAAAGTGCCAGAAAGTCGAGGAAGGGCTCGAAGGAGGTACTTGTTTATGGATTATCAAAAAGCCATATTAGATGAAGTATCAACGGGTTTGAAGCTAAGAATGCTTCGTTGTAAATCAGCTCTAACCCATGAAGATTTAGCTGGTTTGCTCCAATTAAAATCACCTAGAGTGATATACGATTGGGAAAGCGGAATGAAAATTCCTAATGCTGAAAACTTGTATAATCTTGCTCTAATATTCAATATGAAAATGGAGGACTTACTCGTTATGAGATAAGCCTCTTTTTCTTTAAATTGAACTATAGTACATTTTTAACATTGGATTGCTTTGTTATAATATAAGGGACAAATTAGGCAATTATGCTCATAATATTGCTAAAATTAGCAGAATTATGGTATAGTTAAACCTAGATACAAATGCATGTTCTGAAACAGTGGGGTAAGAACTTTACCTATATGAAATATTGGAACAAATCTTATGGTTGGGATATACCATATGAGGAGTAAACCAATAGTTAAAAGCTAAATTTCAAGAGTGGTATTGCGTGTCTAAACAAAATAACATATGAAGAGGATAAATGTTATTGAAGTGGCGATAGGCTAATACCTACCGTCACTTTTTCGTTTTAATGAGGTGTTAATAACATGAAGAAAAAGAGCAAAGTTATAGGCAAAGACTATGATAAATTAGAAAAAGATAATCTATGTTATAGAATCGATTATTATGGTCTTATCGCTAAAGATGGCAGAATTAAAATTGACACAAAAAGATATAAGAAATTCTTTGCTATCCCAGATAGTAAAATTGGAAATAGACATTCTGTTTATTACCTTCCAACTAAACAACATAGATCTGATTATAAATGTAATTGGTTTAGAGATTTATTATCAGGATATAAACAATTATGGTTCAGAGAATATAAGAGCTTTATCGATAGTATAAAGACTCCTAAGCAAGTAGAGGATAATGCAAGATTATCTTATCTTTCTGATGGCGTTTTGGAATATGATGAAGCTACTGCAAGTTTAGATGTAGAAAATGAAACACTTATTCAAAGTGCGTTATCAAGATTAATTAAAGATAAAACTGTTCTTGTGATTGCTCATAGAATGAGGACTGTAGCTGGAGCGGATAAAATAGTTGTCCTATCTAATTGTATTGTAGCAGAACAAGGAAAACCAGATGAACTATATGCGGAAAATGGAAGATAAAATAATTTTAAACATTACACCTCATTAATTTAAGTGAGGTGTATTTTTTGACTTTAAATCTATATTTTTACTTTTATTAAGTGTTCGTGTTAAAATTTTTATATGTTATTAAAATAAGTAATTTAATACTTAATATTTTGGAGGTAATTAAATGAAATTGACCATGCTTGGTACTGGAAACGCCTTAGTTACAGAATGCTATAATACATGCTTTGTATTAGAAGAGAATAATCAGTATTTACTAGTTGATGGTGGAGGAGGAAATGGTATACTTCATCAATTAAAACATGCAGGAATTAATTGGAAAAATATAAAGAGTATATTTGTTACTCATAAGCACCTTGATCACATCACAGGTATCATATGGATAATTAGAATGATTTGTCAACACATGAAACAAGGCGAATACGATGATGATGCAACAATATATGCTCATGAAGAAGCAATAACCTTATTGATTGATATATCACAAAAACTTTTACAAAAAAAGGATGTTGAATTTATTAATAAGCGCCTTCATTTTAAAGTAGTTGGAGATGGTGAAAAAGTAAATATTTTAAATAGAGAAGTTACTTTTTTTGATATTCAATCAACTAAGGCTAAGCAATTTGGTTTTTGCATGAAGTTAAATAATGGAAAACTAACTTGTTGTGGTGATGAACCTTATAATATTTGTGAAGAAAAATATGTTAAAGATAGCAAGTGGTTACTTCATGAAGCTTTTTGTTTAAATAGTCAATCTGATATATTTCATCCATATGAAAAACATCATTCAACAGTTAAAGATGCTTGCGAAATAGCTGATACTTTAAATATTGAAAATATAATTTTGTATCATACTGAAGATCACAATTTAAAGAATAGAAAAGAACTCTATATTGGTGAAGGAAAGAAATATTTTAAAGGCAATATATTTGTACCAAATGATTTAGAATTTTTTGATATCGAATAAGTAAAATAACAAGTGAATTTTTTAATTGGATTTATAGAATAATAATATCTTTTATTAAAATATTTTCAATGATAAGAATAAATAATTTATATAATTTTATATAATAAAATAC
>ERZ780177.2658-NODE-2658-length-14464-cov-4.375668_pt1 | contig 14464 bp, 12 predicted proteins | sample MGYA00510973_ERZ780177 | MGnify/ENA primary metagenome ERZ780177 (study PRJEB29588, sample SAMEA2144396) | human gut metagenome | biome: human gut; feature: human-associated habitat; material: faeces | place: Denmark | collected 2008/2010 ...
GGTTTGGCTTGGCCACTAATAAACATACTTAAACCTTTATTCGTCATTTTGACGGCAATCGTAATGCCGTACGCAGTGCTACTGTAGATTTTGCGCTTGAGCTATTCGCTTACGCTCTCGACGATAGCCGATCCGAGCCAGTTTCCGATTAGCTTCTGATTTGAATATATTTCGCATCACTTTAGTACCGCGTTCTCATGTATTTGAGAACGCGGTTTTACTATTAGCTTTGCTTAAGCGAAAAGTATTGCAATCGAACGCATGTTCGGATATTCTCGTTTAGGTCCAATCGCAATACCTTCGGCTAGGAGAAGAAATGAGCCAGGACAAAGCAAAAACCCTCAAGATCACCACTGATCAGATTGAACAGAAATTTGGCAAGGGTGCCATTATGAAACTGGGGGAGAACACCAACATGCAAGTTGGCGTAATTCCAACCGGAGCCCTTCCATTAGATATCGCTTTAGGCATCGGTGGCGTTCCTCGTGGTCGAATTGTTGAGGTGTATGGCCCTGAATCAAGCGGTAAAACGACCATTGCTCTTCATATCATTGCTGAGGCGCAGGCTGCAGGTGGTGTTGTTGCCTTTATTGACGCCGAGCATGCGCTGGATCCTGTCTATGCTGCTAAGCTTGGTGTTGACGTAGACGAAATGCTTATATCGCAACCCGACACTGGCGAGCAGGCGCTCGAGATCGCCGACCATTTGATCCGTTCGAGCGCGATCGATATCGTCGTGATCGACTCCGTAGCCGCGCTGACGCCCAAGGCCGAGATCGAGGGCGAGATGGGCGACTCGAAGATGGGTCTTCAGGCGCGCCTCATGTCGCAGGCGCTGCGCAAACTCACGTCGAGCATCTCGAAGACCAAGACCGTCTGCATCTTCATCAACCAGCTGCGCGACAAGATCGGCGTGGTCTACGGCAACCCCGAGACCACCACGGGAGGCAATGCGCTGAAATTCTACGCTTCGGTGCGTATCGACATCCGCCGCATGTCGGTCATCAAGGACGGCGAGGACCAGCTGGGAACCCGCACGAAGGTCAAGGTCGTGAAGAACAAGGTGGCCCCTCCGTTCAAACGCGCGGAGTTCGACATCATGTTCGGCGAGGGCATTTCGAAGATCGGCGAGATCGTCGACCTGGGCGTCGATTACGGCGTGGTCAAGAAGGCCGGATCGTGGTTCTCCTACGGCGACCGCAAGATCGGACAGGGACGCGACGCCGTCAAGGAGCTGCTGAAAAACGACGAGGAGCTGCGCAACGAGATCGAGGCCAAGGTCCGCGAAGCCATGAAGACCACCAAAAAGGAGTAGTCTATGGGATATACTGCCGAGGATGAGAACCTTATAAAGGAGAAATGGGACGACCTGCTCCTCTCGTGCACCAAGATCTGCAAGAACGACGAGGACTGGAACTTCATCAAACGTGCATTTTTCCTGGCCAAGGAGGCACACGAGGGGGTAAGGCGCCGCTCCGGCGAGCCGTACCTCCTGCATCCTATTGCAGTAGCCAAGATCGTCATCGAGGAGATCGGGCTGGGCGTGAAATCGGTCGTCGCGGCCCTGCTGCACGACGTCGTGGAGGACACGGAATACTCCGTGGAGGACATGGAACGCATTTTCGGCCCGAAAATCGCCTCGATGGTCGACGGACTGACGAAAATGTCCGGCGTGTTCAACGCCGACACCTCCGAGCAGGCCGAATATTTTCGTAAAGTGCTCCTCACGCTCTCCGACGATGTACGGGTGATCCTGATAAAGATCGCCGACCGCCTGCACAACATGCGCACGCTGGGGGCGATGCCGATGAACAAGCAGATCAAGATCACGGGCGAGACGATCTACCTCTTCGCGCCGCTGGCCTACCGGCTGGGGCTCTACTCGATCAAGAGCGAACTGGAGGACCTCTGCATGAAGTACCGCTTCCCGCAGCAGTATGCCGAAATCACGCAGAAATTGCAGGAAAGCGAAGCTTCGCGCCGGGAGTTCATCAACAAGTTCAACGCCCCGATCATCGCCTCGCTCAACCGCGACAACATCAACTACGAGATTTCGGGACGCGTGAAAAGCGTCTACTCGATCTGGAGCAAGATGCAGCGCAAGCAGATTCCTTTCGAGGAGATTTACGACCTGTTCGCCATCCGCATCGTCTTCAAGCCGCTGCCGTTTCCGTCGGAGAAAACCCAATGCTGGCAGATTTACTCCACGATCACCGACATTTACACCCCCAAGCCCGACCGGCTGCGGGACTGGATTTCGATGCCCAAGGCCAACGGCTACGAGGCGCTGCACTCGACGGTGATGGGACCCGACGGAGTGTGGGTCGAGGTGCAGATCCGCACGCAGCGCATGGAGGACATCGCCGAACGCGGGTTCGCCGCCCACTGGAAATACAAGCATGCGACCATTTCGCAGGACGAGGACGAATTCGACAAGTGGCTGAAACAGATACGCGCGGCGCTGAACAGTCCGACGGAGAACGCCGTGGACTTCCTGGACAACTTTAAGTTATCGCTGTATACGTCGGAAATAGTGGTATTTACCCCTAAGGGCGAAGCCCGGAAAATGCCGTTCGGAGCCACGGCCCTCGACTTCGCCTACGACATCCACTCGAAGATCGGAAACAGCGCCATCAGCGCCAAGATCAACCACAAACTCGAACCGATCACCACGCAGATCAACAGCGGCGACCAGATCGAGATCATCACGGCCGACAACGCCCGCCCCAAGCCCGAATGGCTCGAAACGGTCACCACGGCCAAGGCCAAACAGTCGATCAAGAGTTTCCTCAAACGCGAACGGCAGAACAACATCGAGCGGGGCATGCAGATGCTCGACGAAAAGATGAAGTCGCTGAACGTCAAGTTGAGCGGCCGCGTGCTGCGCAAGATCACGCCCATTTACGACAGCAAGAACAAGGAGGAGCTGTACAGTAAGATCGGAGCGGGAATCGTCTCGCTCGACAACCTGGACAAAGCCCTCAAGGTCAACTCCAAGAGCAAGATACTCAAATTCTGGACCCTCTTCATCCCCCAGAAGAAGGAGGACGAGACGGACGATGCCGCAATTCCGGGCGAAATCGCCCCGGCAGAGGAGGCTCCGGCCACGGAACCGCAGTTCGAAATCGCGGAGTGCTGCAAGCCCATTCCGGGCGACAAGGTGGTAGGGTATCGAGACCCCGCCTCGGGAAACATCATCGTACACAAGGCCACGTGCGACGAGCTGAACCGTCTTGCGACACAGTTCGGCCGCAACATCGTCAAGGAGGAGATCAAATGGTCGCAGCACAAGGCCATGTCCTACCTGGTGACCACGGAACTGCGCGGCATCGACCGGCAGGGCATCCTTCTCGACCTGGCGAAGGTCGTAAGCGCCGATTTCAACATCAATATCCGCGAAGTGAACATCCACAGCCACGACGGCATCTTCGAAGGCAACGTCAGCCTCTACGTGAAGGACGCCGAAAGTCTCCACGCCGTGATGGACAAACTGCGCAAGATAAAGGGTATAGAGAGTGTCAAACGAACATTGAGTTAAAGACATGGATGATTTCGCAACGGTAATATGGGTCGTGATCATCGCCGGAGCGATGATATTCAACGTCGTATCGCAATCGCGCAAGGCCCGCGGAAAAGGCGCCCGCACACCCGGCCACGAAGAGGCGTGGCCCTCGCAGGCACACCCGGAGTCCGAACCGGACCCGATGCCGGCTCCGCGCCCTGCGCCGTGGCCCGTTGCACCCGTTTTTCCGGACGAATGCCAGAGTCTGGAGGAGATTCCCGCCGAGGAATATGCACCGGAACATACGACGCCGAAAGCCGCCGGGAGGGGGCATTTACGCCATCAGACCGTCAACCGGCTCATGGACGACAGCGGGAATGACGAAATCGCCGCGCATTCCCTCACAAACAATGCACCGGATGCGGCAACGACGTCCCAGACCGAAGAATTCAACCTCCGGCAGGCGATTATCTACTCGGAAATACTGAAACCCAAGTTCGAGGAATAAGATGCCTGAAACCAAGCCTAAAGCCCCCTTGACGCCCGAAGACCTGCGTTGGCGGGCCGCCGCCTGGGACCCGGACAAGGCAGAACGCAATCTGAAACTGCAATACATCCTGCTCGGATGCGCAATCGCCGCAAGTATCGGATGGGGAATCTACTTATTCCGTACCGATGTCATCTCCCGGTCGGACTGGTTGGGAGCGTTGGGGATCGCCCTCTCCCTCGTCAGCATCCTTCTCGGCATTGTCAATAACAGGCGTATTTTGGTGGGCAAGAGGCCCTGGGGCGATCTCTGACCCACTCTCTCCACAGCAGAAACCTCGATAAATGACGAAAATGACACCTCGGGAAAATAAATGGCTGGAAGAATACCGCCGGCGGGAAGCCGCGAAAACGGTCCGAATGCAGCGCAGGGCGCTTTGGTTCTGGGGTGCGTTATTCACGACATGGGCGATTTTCGGGCTTTTCGCAGAACCGGACAAGTTCACATTCACCGACAGCCTGCTGCTGATAATGATCCTTGTCAATGTATTTAACAGCATCAAGGAACTGATCCGCAATAAACGAATCGCCGCAGAAAAAAATGCAGTCGAAACTTCGGAAGACGCCCCGGTCGCTAAATAGGCAAAACCTAAAAACAAAAGATATGGCAACTATTTTTTCACGCATCATCGCAGGGGAGATCCCCTCGTACAAAGTAGCCGAAAACGAAGACTACTACGCATTTCTCGACATCAATCCGCTGACAAAAGGCCATACGCTGGTCGTCCCCAAAAAGGAGGTGGACTACATTTTCGACCTCGATGACCGAACGCTGGCAGGCATGATGCTTTTCGCCAAAGAGGTCGCAGCCAAAATCAAGCGGGAAATAGCGTGTGCAAGGGTAGCAGTCGTCGTTTTAGGCCTCGAAGTGCCCCATGCACACATTCATCTGATCCCCATTCAGAGCGAAAACGACGTGGATTTCCACCGCGAAAAGCTCAAACTGACGCCGGAAGAGTTCCGCGAAATAGCCGACAAACTCTCGAAATAGAAGGCTGTTTACAAATCTACAACAAGCTGTATTTAAGCCGGATAGTGGGTTATCAACACTATCCGGTTTCTTTTTATTTAACATAATAAATCCGAAATCCGGAGATGTTAACAAAATGTCTGATAAGGGTTCGGAAATAGCTTGAAAATGCATTCATTTTTACAAAATAGGGTAGTGTATTTACAAATGTAAACACACAATGTCCGCGTCATTTCCATATGTAATTACATTTGTAAATCACATTTGTTTGTTAAAGATGTCAATAGTTACAATTGTAATAATTCAACATCCTTTAAATAAACTGCAATTTCAGAGCGACCAACAAGCGATCAAAATATTAAACATCGAGCAATATATATTCATCAATCAGCTATTTACAAATATTACTTAAAGAAACGATTTAATATCATACGGTCTAATCCATCAATAACCAGCTACATGCAGACAACACCAACAATATACGACGTAAATACAATAATATCATATATTTACTGTTATTTATCTAAAATAACGCTTTAACAAATAGATTGCATGCAAATTTAACCATATCGACTTATTTACACTTGTAAACTTTGTCGACACTTATTAACATTTTACAAATGTAGATTTTACTTGTTTTACAAAAGAAAAAACTTTATATTTGTAAAAATTTGCGCTGATGAGGGAAAAATTGCTCGATCTGATGAAAAACGAAGGATTGAAGCCGAGCCAGCTCGCGGAACTGCTCGAAATCAATCCGGCGGGAATTTCCCATATTCTCGCCGGGCGAAACAAACCGGGCTTCGATTTGTTACAAAAGATTCTCCGGAGGTTCCCGCGAATCAATCCCGACTGGCTGCTGCTCGATTCCGACAAGATGTATCGCGACAGCGAACCCGAACAATCCGCACCGGCCACTGCGGTCGAATCGTCGATCTCCGACGGATTGTTCGGTCCGGCCCGGAATACGCCGTTCAACCCGCCGCATCAGGAGCCGGCTTCGACAACGTCCGAAAATCCGGCGCCGCCGGCAACGACTCCATTTTCCGGCACACGAACAGACGTCGCTGTCCGGCGGATCGTAATATTGTACGATGACCTTACCTTCGAGAGTTTCACGCCGACAAAGCGCTAAAAGCCATCGCCCGGAATATTTTTGTGAATATTGCACGCACAGGAAGATAATCCGCCACCGGCCGAAGCTTAAAATCCAAAATGAATTTAACTCGTCCGGCAAATCGTCCGGCCGGCGACCATAAAAAAAGCATCCTTTAATCGGGATGCTTTTTCAATACAGTACAAAGGTAATTGAATTAATATTGTCATTATGTTAAATTATGGTCGTTACCCGAATATTAATTGATTAATAATCAACTGTTTTTTACTTATTAATATACCAGTAGATACCGCCGACAAAGACCGCTCCGCCGGCGATATTGCCCAAAGTCGCGGGAACAAGATTGGCAAGCAGAAAATCGGACACGGTGACCGATGCACCGTGCATCATGCCCAGCGGAATGAAAAACATATTGGCGACGCTGTGTTCATAACCGATTGCCACAAAACACATTATCGGGAAAAACAATCCCAGCAGCCGGCCCGCGACATCGTTGGCGCTCAAACCCAGCCACACGGCCAGGCACACCAGCCAGTTGGCGCCGACACCCCGCAGGAACACCGTGAGCCACGGCATCGAGACCTTTGCCTCGGCAATGCCGACGGCCGCCGAACGCCACGCCTCGGCAGAGAGCATGCCGGGAAGTTTCACGAGAAAACAGGCGAAAAACAGCGACCCGACAAAATTTCCGGCATAGACCAACATCCAATTTAACAACACCTTACGCCATCCATAACGTCGTCCCAATGCACCGGGGATCAGCACGGCATTATTGCCCGTAAAGAGTTCCGCTCCTGCGAAAACGACCAGCATAAGCCCCAGCGGGAAGACAAGTCCGGAGAGCAGGCGCTGCAATCCCGGAGCAGGAGCCATCGACGGAAAGCCATATCCTATCACGATGGAAAACAAGCCTCCCATAGAAATATAGGCGCCAGCTAAAAACGCTAAAATCAATATTTTGCGAACGGGAAGCGAAATCTTGTCGGAGGCGGCCCTCTCCACCAGGGCGAGGACCTCTTTCGGATTGTTTATCGGCATACGGGGATTTTAATCGGGGGCCAAAGATAAACATTTCGGCCGAAACGACAAAACAAGCCGCAAAATCCCGCCGCTACGGGTAATTTTACTACCTTTGCACAAAATACAGGGGACTACCCTACCGTATAAATCACAAATCATTGATTGTCAACCATGCGTAAATTATCGGCATACTTACTGGCAGCCCTGCTGCTCGCGGCCTGCACGCCGGAACAACCCGCCGGGGAGAATACGTTTTACGTCTCGATCCCCCCGCTGCGCAGCATCGTGGAGGGGATTGTCGGCGACGATTTCAAAATCGAGGTGCTCGTGCCGCCCGGAGCAAGTCCCGAGACGTTCGAGCCGACGCCCCGGCAGTTCGTGGAGCTGAACAAGGCACAGCTCATTTTCAACGTGGGATTGATCGACTTCGAAACCACCCTGCTGGGCAAAGTCGGGGATCAGGCGAAAGTCGTGAACTTGAGCCGCGGTATCGACCTGATCGCAGGCTCCTGCTCGCACGGCCACCACGGACACGACCACGGGCATGCCCACGGTGTAGACCCCCACGTCTGGACCTCGCCCAAAGCCCTGCAAACGATGGCCGCAAATGCCTACGAGGCAATTCGCAACGCCTATCCCGACTCGGTGAAATACGAGGCCGGCTACAACCGGCTGCGCAGCACGCTCAAGGAACTGGACATCCGCACGGCGGAGAAGATCGCCCGGAGCGGCGTGAAGTACTTCATCGTCTACCATCCCGCACTCACCTACTACGCACGCGATTACGGACTGCGGCAGGTGGCCATCGAGGCCGACGGCAAGGAACCGTCGGCCAAACAGCTGACGGCGGTTATCCGACAGGCCCGCGAGGACGGCGTGCGGCGGATTTTCTACCAGAACCAGTTCCCGGCATCGACCGTGGAGATCATCGCCCGCGACATCGACGCCGAATACGTGGAGATCGACCCGCTGGACGAAGACGCCATCGGCGCCATCGACGCAATGACCGATTCAATCACGGCAAAATGAATCTGGTAACGCTGCGCGACGTAAGTGTCGCATACGACGGCTACGAGGCCCTCCGGCACGTCGACCTGGAGATTGCGGACCTCGATTTCCTGGGGGTCATAGGTCCCAACGGCGGCGGAAAAACGACGCTCGTAAAGGCCATCCTGGGAACCGTCCCCCACACCGGAGAGCTGACTCTCGCCCCGGAGCTGTTCCGCGGGAAGGAACGGCTGATCGGCTACATGCCGCAGATTTCGGATTTCGACCGCGCATTCCCGATCTCGGTCCTCGAGGTCGTACTGTCGGGATTGCAGGGCCGCCGCGGATTCAGCTCCCGCTACACGAAGGAGGACCGTGCCAGAGCGATGGAACTGCTTGCGGCATCGGGAATCGCCGACACGGCCCGCAGCCCCATCGGCGAGGTGTCGGGCGGGCAGATGCAGCGGGCGCTGCTGGCCCGGGCCGTGATCTCGGACCCGAAGCTGCTGATCCTGGACGAACCCGCGAATTTCGTGGACAACAAATTCGAGAAGGAGCTTTACCGCACGCTGCATGAACTGAACGCCCGCATGGCGATCGTCATGGTGTCGCACGACATCGGCACGATCACCAGCGTCGTGAAGGAGATCGTCTGCGTCAACCGGCAGGTCCACCGCCACCGTTCGAACATTCTGACCGAGGAACAGTTGCGCAACTACGACTGCCCGATTCAACTGGTATCGCACGGGCACATCCCCCACACCGTGCTGGAACACCACCCCGGCGACTGCTGCCGCGACCACGAATAAAACGAACGGAGCGCCCCGCATGAGGCGCTCCGTTGTTTTTCAGCGGAAGGGACTACCCTATTTCTTCTCGTTGATCTTGCTCAACTTTTCGAAAAGTTTGCCGAAAACGTCGTCCATCTCGGCGCGCAGGGCAGCGTAGTGCTTGCGGACGAGCGACGGATTGTGCGGCTCGGCGGGATTCATCGCTTTGGCGAACAGATCGTTGCGAACGCCGACGGCCTCCTGCATCACCTCGAAAATCTCCTTCTCTTTCGAAGGCTGAAAACAGATAGCCATATCGCAGTCGAAAACAACCTCCTCAAGGCGGTAGTCAATCTCCTTCTTCAGGTTTCGTAAATTTGCCATATTCAGTCGATTTTAAAATTTTTGCTCTGACAAAGGTAATAAAACGTTTCGGATTATCAAACATTTTCGGACTGCGGCCCCGGGAATTATTTCCCGGGCGGGCGGCGGACAAAAAAGGATTCCGGAAATCCGGAATCCTTTTTCATTACATTTTTTCAAGCTCCTTGTAGGTCTTTTTGGCGGCCTTCTCGGCTTTCTTGGCGGCCTTGGCCTCCTTTTTAGCGATCTTTTTGGCAGCCTTCTCCTGCTGGCGGACTATCTTCTGCGCTTCGCGGGCCTCTTTTTTGGCGAGCCGCTCGGCGGCCCTCGCCTCCTTCTTCACCTCCCGGGACTCCTCGCGCACCTCCTTCTTGTATTCGTGCCTGTCGGGCATCTCGACGATGATTCCGTTCACCTGCTCGTCGACAACGACATACGGTTCAGCGGGTTGCGCGGGCTGCGGCTGCGGAGCCGGTTTGGGTTTGGGGATCATGGTGCGCTGCTCGACGATGTTGCCCGCACCGTAGCCGATCGTCAGTTCGACACGGCGCAGTTTCGGCAGAACGTTCTTTTTCAGGTAGCTCCACGCAGCCGGCATCTTCTTGAGCGCCAATTCTTTCTGATCGGACGACTGCTTGCCGTCGATGACGTTCAGCACGGACTGCCGGTCGGGCATCGACGACTGTGCGACCAGCGCGCGGCACGTCTCCCAATCCTCGGCGACGGAATTCACCGTCACCTTGTACTTTTTCGAGAAATCGTACTTCCTGTCGACATACGCCTTGAAATCGCCGGCCCGCTTGGCAGCCAGCGCTTCGTTGAACTTCAGCGGACCGTCGGGAGAAGAATAGCCCGTGATCGTCACGGCGCAGACCTGCCGGAGCGTATCCTTCACGAGGTTGTCCACAAAGGCGTTGAGTCCGTCCAGCTCCTGCGGATTGCCGTTGAGCGCGGCATTGAGCGTCGCCAGATTGATCTGGTAGCGAATCGAATAGTCGGCGTCGCCGCGGCTTTTGACGATGAACCTGCGAACGATGTAGTCTCCGTCGGCAGTCTCCGACAGCAATACGGTATCGGCCGCAGGAGCCGGAACCGCACTCTTGGTTTGGGCCGTCGCTCCGGCAGCGGCACACAACGCGAGAGAAAGAGCGAAAGTTGATGCAAATGTTTTCACGCTAAAATAGTGTTAGTTAACGTCCTCGTCTCTCGCAAGATTCGTACCACGCTAACGGCACGAAAAAACGGAGGTTTCGGCGAAACCTCCGTTTTTCATTATCACAGAATGCGTTACATGCGTTCGGGGACGTCGATGCCCAGCAGTTTCATGCCCTCCTTGATGACGCGGGCGACCTGCTGCGCCAGCTGGAGACGCATCGTGCGCACCCCGGCGTTCTCCTCCTTGAGGATCGAATGGTCGTGGTAATAGCCATTGAACTGCTTGGCCAGCTCGTAGACATAGGCCCCGACGACCGACGGCGCGAAGTTCTCGCCCGCGGACTTCACCACCGACGGATACTCCGTCAGCGACTTCACCAGGTCGATCTCCTCGCGCAGGTAATCCGCCGTGGCGGCTCCTCCGAAGTCGATGCCTGCCTCGGCGGCCTTGCGAAGCACCGAGCGGATGCGCGCATGGGTGTACTGGATGAAAGGACCCGTATTGCCGTTGAAGTCGATCGACTCGCGGGGATCGAACAGCATCGTTTTCTTGGGATCGACCTTTAATATAAAGTACTTGAGCGCACCCAGCCCGACCATCGTCGAAACGGCATTGGCCTCCTCCTCCGAGCATCCGTCGAGCTTGCCCAGCTCGGCCGACATCTCGCGGGCCGTCGAGACCATGCCTTCGATCAGGTCGTCGGCGTCGACCACCGTACCCTCGCGCGACTTCATCTTGCCCTCGGGAAGCTCCACCATGCCGTAGGAGAGGTGGGTGATATGATCGCTCCAGTCGGCGTAGCCCAATTTCTTGAGCACCAGTTTCAGCACCTGGAAGTGGTAGTTCTGCTCGTTGCCCACGACGTAGATCATGTCGTCGAGCTTATTGTCCTCGAAGCGGCGGAAAGCCGTGCCGAGGTCCTGCGTCATGTAGACCGACGTGCCGTCGCCGCGCAGCAGCAGTTTCTCGTCCAGTCCGTCGGCCGTGAGGTCGATCCACACCGAATTGTCGGGACGGCGGTAGAAGACACCCTTTTTAAGCCCCTCCTCGACGAGCGACTTGCCCAGCAGGTAGGTCTGCGACTCGTAATAGACCTTGTCGAAATCGACGCCCAACGCCTTGTAGGTCACGTCGAAGCCCTCGTAAACCCAGCCGTTCATCGTCTCCCAGAGCGAGTACACCTCGGGGTCCCGGGCCTCCCACTTGCGCAGCATCTCCTGCGCCTGGAGCATGATCGGGGCGTTTTTCTTGGCCTCGTCCTCCGGCTGTCCCTGCGCGACCAGCTCCCTGATCTGCGCCTTGTAGTGTTTGTCGAACTCCACGTAGTACTTGCCCACGAGGTGATCGCCCTTCATCCCCGACGATGCCGGGGTTTCGCCGTTTCCGTAGAGCTTCCACGCCAGCATCGACTTGCAGATGTGGATGCCGCGGTCGTTCACCAGATTGGCCTTGATGACCGTATGGCCGTTGGCCTTGAGAATCTGCGCCACGGAGTAACCCAGCAGGTTGTTGCGGATATGCCCCAGATGGAGCGGCTTGTTGGTATTGGGCGACGAGTACTCGACCATCACGGTACGGCCCGTCGCGGGAGCCTGCCCGAAACGTTCGTCGGCGGCGACCTCGGCGAAGCGGGCCGCCCAGAACGCACTGTCGAGCGAAAGGTTGAGGAAACCTTTGATCACGTTGAACGACGCGATCTCGGGGACGTTGGCCGCCATGTATTCGCCGATTTCGGTCGCGGTGGCTTCGGGCGACTTGCGGCTTCGCCGGAGCAGCGGAAAGGTTACGAGGGTATAGTCGCCCTCGAACTCCCTGCGGGTCTTCTGAATCTGCAACTGCTCGTCGCCAAGCTCACCGTAAAGCGCCTCCACCGACCGGCGGACCGCATCCGAAATAAAGGTTTCGATATTCATATCCAATAGATTTTGCCTGCAAATTTAGCGTTTTTCAGCGAATAAGCAATTCCCCCGGGACCATATTCTTTGGTTTTAGCCCGACATCCATTATCTTTGCGACACAAACCGACAAGACATTCCATGGAAATTCTCGTCATTCTGCTGCTGATCCTGCTCAACGGGCTGTTCGCCATGTCGGAGATCGCGCTCATATCGGCCCGCCGCTCGAATCTGGAGATGCAGGCCCGGCAAGGCAGCGCAGGCGCCCGCCAGGCCCTGAAACTGGCCAAAGACCCCGACCGGTTCCTCTCGACCGTACAGATCGGCATCACCCTGATCGGCATTCTCACGGGTATTTACTCCGGCGACACGCTGGCGGCGAAATTCGGCGGAGAGCTGGCCCGACTGGGCATTCCGCTGCGCACGGCGACCGTCACGGCGCAGGTCACTATCGTCATCGCGGTCACCTACCTCACGATCATCTTCGGCGAACTGGTTCCCAAACGCATCGGCATGAACGCCGCCGAGCGGGCCGCAAAAATCGTCGCGCGGCCGATGCGGCTGCTTTCGGTCGCGGCGTCGCCCTTCGTGTGGCTGCTCTCCAGAAGCACGGCGGGCGTCGCCCGCCTGCTGGGCCTGCAACGGGCCGAGAGCAAGGTCACCGAGGCGGAAATCCGTTCGATCATCCAGGAAGGCGCCGAGGACGGCGAGGTGCAGGCGGTCGAACAGCAGATCATGGGCCGCGTCTTCTCGCTGGGCGACCGCACCGTGGAGTCGATCATGACCCACCGCAGCGAACTGGCATGGATCGACGCGGCGGCGTCGATCCGCGAGACGGTGGCCCGAGCGCCCCACAACCGCTACCCCGTCGGCGAGGGAAGTCTCGACAAACTGCTGGGCGTGGTCTGCCTCAAAGACCTCTTCCTGCACCTGGGCGACGAGGGATTCGACCTGCGCAGGCTGGTCGCTCCGGCGAAATTCTTCCACGAAGGGTTCGAGGTCTACAACGCCCTCGAACAGCTGCGCACGGAGCAGCTGGGCTACGGCATCATCTGCGACGAATTCGGCGTGACGCGCGGCATCATCACCCTGCGCGACATTTTCGAAGCCCTGGTCGGCGAACTGCCCGACCCGCGCGAGGAGCCGGACATCGTCCGGCGCGAAGACGGCAGCTGTCTGGTCGACGGGCAATGCCCTTTCTACGACTTTCTCGACTGGTTCGGTCTGGAAAACGCCCTGCCCTGCAACGCCTACAACACCGTCAGCGGCCTGATCCTCGACCAACTGGCCCACATTCCCGCCACGGGCGAGAAACTGGAATGGAACGGCTTCACGTTCGAAATCGTGGACATGGACGGCGCGCGCATCGACAAAATCCTCGTCAGCCAGAAACAACAGCCATGAAAATCGCAAATATAGAACTGGGCGAACGCGCCCTGCTGCTCGCTCCGATGGAGGACGTGACCGACCCGTCGTTCCGCTACATGTGCAAACGCTTCGGCGCCGACATGGTCTACACCGAGTTCATCTCGTCGGACGGGCTGATCCGCGACGCGGCGAAATCGCTCAAGAAACTCGAAATCGACGACGCGGAACGCCCCGTGGGCATTCAGATATACGGCCACCTGATCGACCCGATGGTCGAGGCGGCGCGCATGGCCGAGGCGGCCGGTCCCGACGTGATCGACATCAATTTCGGCTGCCCGGTGCGCAAGATCGCCGGGCGCGGGGCAGGCAGCGGCATGATGCGCGACGTGCCGAAAATGGTCGAGATGACGCGCCGCATCGTCGAGGCGGTCCGTCTGCCCGTGACGGTCAAGACGCGGCTGGGGTGGGACGAGGATTCGAAGAACATCGTCGAGATCGCCGAGAGGCTGCAGGACGCGGGGATCGCCGCGCTGACGATTCACGGGCGCACGCGCGCCCAAATGTATCGGGGCGAGGCCGACTGGACGCTGATCGGCGAGGTGAAGCGCAATCCGCGCATGAGGATTCCGATCGTCGGCAACGGCGATATCGACTCGGGGGAGAAAGCGGCCGAGGTGTTCGAGCGATACGGCGTGGACGGCGTGATGATCGGTCGGGCGACGTATGGACGTCCATGGATATTCCGGGAGATCAGGCAGTTCCTGTCTACC
>ERZ780177.2659-NODE-2659-length-14464-cov-3.681449_pt1 | contig 14464 bp, 6 predicted proteins | sample MGYA00510973_ERZ780177 | MGnify/ENA primary metagenome ERZ780177 (study PRJEB29588, sample SAMEA2144396) | human gut metagenome | biome: human gut; feature: human-associated habitat; material: faeces | place: Denmark | collected 2008/2010 ...
AGTCAAATCGGAAATGTGATTTCCGTTTGTCTCTGCACTCGCCTTTCGCTATCTTTGCAGTTTGAACAAAATGAATAAAAAGAGAACGATATGATAGAATATATTACGGGAGAGGTTACCGATTTAACTCCCGCCACGGCGGTTGTGGAGTGCATGGGAATAGGTTATTTGCTTAATATTTCGTTAAATACTTATTCTTGCCTTTCGAAAGGGCAAGCTACACGTCTGTATGTTTACGAAGCGATTCGGGAAGATGCCTATCAACTTTATGGCTTTTATGACCGTCACGAACGTGAACTGTTCATATTGTTGATTTCTGTTTCGGGAGTAGGACCCAATACGGCCCGCATGATATTGTCTTCATTGAATCCTTCTGAGTTGGAGCAGGCGATTGTGTCGGAGAATCTAAATTTATTGAAGTCGGTAAAAGGAATAGGCGCTAAAACTGCACAGCGTGTAATTGTTGACTTGAAAGATAAAATAAAACCTACCGACAATCCGTTAGTAATAAGTACGCCCGCAGCCTCGGAAATTTACGAGGAAGCTGTGGCTGCGTTGGTGATGCTTGGATTTTCACAGCCCCAATCGCAAAAAACAGTTCAAAAGTTATTGCGTGATACTCCTTCGATGAGAGTTGAAGAGGTAATTAAGCAGGCTCTGAAAATGCTCTGATACCGGCGTCGTCGCCTTTTGAGTAAAGGCGGGAATTTGTGTAGGAGTATCGAATGAGAAGACGGATAAGGATTGGAACAATAGTTGTGCTAGCAGTGAGCGGATTAGGAGCCTATTCCGCTTTTGCTGCTTTGCAGTCGGCCGATCCGCAAAGTTCATCGAGCAGTATATCGGCAACGCAAAGCAATAAAGAATCCGATTCCATACAAGTCCGTTATCCTGTCACTAAAACATCACCCGAATCGTACGATGAAATCGGGCAAATAGCTCCGATGGATTTGAAAAATCCTTCCAATCTGAAAACAGAAGTAGAGTATGATGCCGAAACGAATTGTTATGTAATCCATACCCGAGTTGCCGGGGTTGATGTTTGTACTCCTTTCATGTTGTCGGCGGCCGAGTATAACGATTATACGTTGTGTAAATCCATGCAGCAGTATTATCGGGAACGGAATGCACAGAATTTTGCAGAGAACAGCAAATCGGAGTTTAATTTTTTGGATATGCAGTTCTCTCTCGGGCCATTGGAAAAAGTTTTTGGACCGGGTGGCGTACAATTGAAGACACAAGGATCTATCGAGTTGAATATGGGATTGAAACATAACAAACTCGATAATCCCGCACTGCCGATGAGTTCCAGAAAGAAGACTTATTTCGACTTCGACGAGAAGATACAGGCTTCGGTAACGGCGAAAGTCGGTGACAAGATGTCGTTCAATATGAACTATAACACCGATGCGACTTTCGATTTCGACTCGAAAAATCTCAAATTACAATATCAGGGAAAAGAAGACGAGATTATTAAGAATATCGAAGCCGGTAATGTGAGTATGACCACGGGGTCGTCGTTGATACGTGGTAGTACGGCTTTATTCGGTGTAAAGACGACTATGCAGTTCGGTAAACTGACGGCTACCGCTCTTATTTCTCAACAACAGTCCGAATCGAAAACGGTCAATGCGAGTGGTGGGGCACAGACCACGCCGTTCGAAATCCGGGCAGATGCTTATGACGAAAACAGGCACTTTTTTTTAGCTCATTTTTTTAGGGACAATTACGATAAATTTGCTTCCAAATTGCCTTATGTCTCATCGGGTGTGAGTATCAATCGAATAGAAGTTTGGATTACGAATAAACAAGGCAATTATGAAGAGTCGAGGAATATTGTCGGTTTTATGGATTTGGCCGAAAATGTTCATATCGGTAACGACCATTGGATATCGGCTACCGCGCAGCAAAATCCGATGAATAACTCCAACTCGTTGTATGCTGAGATTAAAAACGGTTATCCCGATGCTCGTAATATCAATTTGGTGACACAGGCTTTGGAACCTCTTTCTGTTTATGGTATCGAGGGGGGGCAGGATTATGTGAAAATAGAGAGTGCCCGGAAACTTACTTCTTCTGAATATACCTTGAATTCCCAATTGGGTTATATCTCCTTGAAAAGTAAACTGAATGCCGATGAGATGATTGCTGTCGCTTATGAATATACTTATAACGGACAGGTTTATCAGGTTGGGGAATTTTCGGGAGATGTTACCGATACGGATCAATGTCTTTTTCTGAAAATGTTGAAGGGTTCTACCATATCGACCTCATTACCCATTTGGGATTTAATGATGAAAAATGTTTATTCGCTGGGGGCCTATCAGGTTCAGAAGGATAAATTCAGGCTGTACATTAAATATCAGAATGATTCTACGGGGGTAGCTGTAAATAATATACCGGAGGGGAATATATCCAATCAGACTTTGTTGCAAGTAATGAACCTCGACCGTTTGGATGCGAATGAGTCGGAATATTCCGATGGTATTTTTGACTACATAGAGGGGTATACGATTCAATCTTCGAACGGGAGAATTATATTTCCGGTCATAGAGCCGTTCGGTAGTCACTTGGCCGAAAAAATAGGAAATGCGGCGATAGCGGAAAAGTATGTTTATCAAGAGCTGTATGATTCGACATTGACTATCGCCCAGCAAGTATCGGAGAAGAATAAATTTATTATGACCGGAGAATATAAAGCATCTTCGGGCGCAGAGATAAGATTAAATGCGATGAATGTACCTCGGGGATCGGTGGTCGTTACTGCCGGAGGTATGACTTTGGTCGAAAATTCCGATTATATTGTGGATTATGCGATGGGTGTCGTGACGATATTGAACCAAAGTATAATCGAGGCGGGTACTCCGATTAGTGTATCGCTTGAAAATCAATCGATGTTCAATATGCAACGTAAGACAATGCTGGGACTCGATTTGAATTATGCGTTCTCCAAAGATTTTAATGTAGGAGCGACGATTATGCATTTGTCTGAAAAGTCCCTGACAGAAAAAGTAAATATGGGTGATGAGGTACTGAATAATACTTTGTGGGGAGTGAATTTGTCTTATAATACGAATTTTTTATGGTTGACCAATTTGTTGAATAAAATTCCGACTGTAAACGCAACAGCTCCTTCTACGTTGGCTCTCACGGCTGAATTTGCCCAATTGATACCGCATAAATCCAAAAACGGCAGCTCGCAGGGAACATCGTATATCGATGATTTCGAATCGACACAAACAGGGTTGGACTTGAAGTCTCCTTATTCGTGGACGTTGGCTTCCACTCCGTACGACCCTTCATCTGATGCTTTGTTTCCCGAAGCTCGTTATTCCAATGATATTCGTTATGGGCAAAATAGAGCATTGCTATCGTGGTATTATATCGATAGAATGTTTACTCAGAAAAACTCGACATTGATACCGGCTCACCTGAAAAATGATTTGGACCAATTGTCTAATCCTTATGTGCGTGAGGTGAGTGTACGGGAGATATTTCCCAATAAGGAAATCAATTATGGAGAATCGACGACCTTACAGACATTGAACCTTTCATTTTATCCACAGGAACGGGGACCGTACAATCTCGATGCCGATAATATCGACTCACAAGGGCTTTTGTTGAATCCGGAGAACCGTTGGGGCGGGATTATGCGAAAAATGGATTATACCGATTTCGAATCATCGAATATCGAATATATACAGTTCTGGCTTATGGATCCGTTTTTAGATGAGAATCAGACTAATCATAACGGGGGAGAATTGTATTTCAATTTGGGAGAAGTGTCGGAAGATATTCTCAAAGACGGTATGAAGTCTTTCGAGAACGGTTTGCCGGTCGACGGTGATACAACACAGATAGCGACTACGGTGTGGGGAAAGGTATCCAAACGTCAGTCTTTGACTTATGCATTCGATAATACCAGTGGTGCACGGGCTTTGCAAGACGTAGGTTTAGACGGTCTGTCGAATGACGAGGAATATGGGTTCCCATCATATAGAGATTATTTGGACAAGCTCGAAACTAAACTATCTCCGGCGGTAGTGGAGGCTATGCGACAAGATCAGTTTTCTCCGTTTAACGATCCGGCCGGGGATAATTACCATTTTTATCGTGGACACGATTATGACGATGCCCAAACTTCTATATTGGATCGGTATAAACGATATAACGGAACAGAAAACAATTCCCGGTCTCCCGAGGAAATGAACGATTCGTATTATCAGTCTTCCAAAAGCGTTCCTGATGTGGAGGATATCAATCAGGATAATACGTTGAACGAATATGAAAGGTATTATCAGTACCGCATATCGTTATGCCCCGATAGCTTGGAGGTGGGGAAAAACTGTATTACCGATAAGCGGGAGACAACCGTCCGGCTCCGCAATGGTGAAGAAGGAAAAGCTGTGTGGTATCAATTCAAAATTCCTTTGTCTCGTCCTCAGAAGAAAGTGGGATCTATTCAAGATTTTAAAACGATACGTTTTATCCGCATGTTTATGACGGGTTTTGAGTGTGAGACACATTTGCGTTTTGCCACGTTGGAATTGGTTCGGGGTGAATGGCGAACGTATAACTATGCTTTGAATTTGAAAGGAGATGCTCCGGCTCAGGGTAAGATGGATATATCGGTGGTAAATATTGAGGAGAATGCAGGACAGGTTCCTGTTAATTATGTTTTACCTCCGGGTGTAACCCGTATCATAGACCCGGGGCAATCGCAAATAACTCAGCTTAATGAACAAGCCATGTCTTTGAAAGTAACCGATTTGCAGTCGGGAGATGCTCGTGCGGTTTATAAGAACAGTGGTATGGATATGCGTACATACAAGCGGTTACAGATGTTTGTACATGCAGAGAAACTGATTGACGATAAAACTAATTTACGAGATGGCGATGTGTCTGTGTTTTTACGATTAGGATCCGATAGTAAATCGAATTATTATGAGTATGAGGTCCCGTTGTCATTGACGGAGCCGGGTAATTATAGCACGTATAATGCACAAGATCAGGAAGCGGTTTGGCCACAATCCAATATGTTTGATTTCCCTCTTTCTTTGTTTACCGATTTGAAGCTGGAACGGAATGCAAAGAAACGTATGGATAATTCGACTGTGACGTTTCAAACCCGTTATTCCAGTTATGATCCCGATAAAAATCAAAATAAGGTGACTATCGTGGGGAACCCTTCTTTGAGCGATGTTCGTACGATGATGATCGGTGTGAGAAATAATTCGAATGCAGCTAAGGATATAGTCGTTTGGGTGAATGAAATGCGTTTGACCGATTTTGACCAATCTGGTGGTTGGGCTGCCAAAGCAAATGTAAATCTCGGTTTGTCGGATATTGCTACGCTGAATATCGCGGGGCATGTAGAAACTGTCGGTTTTGGGGGGATAGACCAAAGCCTTACGGAACGTCGATTAGACGATTACTATCAGTATAATATAGCTACGATGGTTGAGTTAGGGCGTTTTTTGCCAGAAAAAGTCAAATTGAAAGCCCCATTATTTTATTCGATTACCGAACAACGTACTTCTCCTAAATACAATCCGCTCGATCAAGATATCTTGTTGAAAGATGCTTTGGACAATGCGGGCAGTAAAGCCGAGCGTGACTCTATAAGTGATGCTTCGATAGAGAAATCGACTGTCGAGAGTTTCAGTTTGTCGGGAGTTTCTTTTGATATTAGGAGTAAGAATCCTATGCCCTATGACCCGGCTAATTTTTCTATCAGCTATTCTTATAATCGACAATCGAAACAAGACCCTACTACCGAATTTGAGAATACATACGATTATCGGGGTAGTTTCACTTATTCCTATACTCCTTTTGTTAAACCTTTTGTCCCGTTGAAGGGATTAAAGAGTAAATCTAAGCATTTGAAATTTTTGAAGGAATGGGAATTTAATTATTTGCCTAATAATATTGCGTTTAATACCAATATGTCGCGATATTATTATGAACAGCAGATTCGCGATGTGAGTGGATCGGGAGGAATGGCATTGCCGACGAGTGTAAGTAAAAGTTTTTTATGGGATCGGCAGTTCTCGTTGACATGGAATCTCACCAAGTCGATAAACCTTTCGTTGCAAACGATGACGAACGCTCATATCGAGGAGCCGGTCGGTGTGGTGAATAAACAGCTTTTCCCAGATGAATACGAAGCATGGAAAGATACCGTGTTGACCAGCATCAAGAATTTGGGAACACCGTGGAATTATAATCAAACTTTCAATGCATCGTATACGGCTCCGTTCAGCAAGATACCTGTTCTTGATTATTTGTCGTTTAATGCCAAGTATAACGCTACATACACTTGGGATAGGGGAGCCCAGATTTCAGAGGAAATAGATTTAGGTAACTCGGTGAATAATCAAGGGCAGTTGAGCTTTGACGGGCGTTTCAATTTTGAACAATTATACAATAAGTCGAAATATTTGCAGAAGATAAACAAACGTTTTTCTTCCAATAATAGAGCTGCGGCAGCGAAGAAAAATAGAAAATTCGAACGTACCATTTTGCTTCGGGAAGATACTACGGTTACTTTAAGGCATAATCTCAACAATAAGAAGGTAAAAGTTGTGGCGAGGGACGATGCCGGAAAGAAAGTGGCTCTGAGGACGAAAGTTCTCGATGCCAATAATGTAGTGATTCTCGATAAAGGAACCCAACGCTTGAATGTGATAATTACTCCTTCGAATAAGAATGAACGTAATTTCTGGAAAGAAGCAGCCGAATATTCTTTACGGGGATTGATGATGGTAAGAAATGCGAGCGTGCGTTATCGTAAGACCAATACTACTTCGTTACCTCTGTTTTCCCCGAATGTAGGCGATGTATTCGGGCAATCGACTTCGTATGGTCCTATGGCTCCCGGCCTCGATTTCGCTTTTGGTTTTACTGATGAGAGCTATGTATATCGGGCAAAAGAACGTGGTTGGCTTTTATGTGATTCCACGCAGATAAGTCCGGCGGTTATCGGTCGTACCGAAGAGTTTAATTTCGAAATAGCGCTTGAACCTATCCGGGGCTTGAAAATAAACTTGACAGGAAATAGAACAGACACGCGTAGTTCTCAAATGCAATTTATGTTTGACGATATGCCGACTGTACGAGGCGGAAGCTATACCAAGACACATATTGCATTGAAGACTGCATTTAGGAGTAGTTCTGCAAAAGACGGATATTCGTCGCAAGCATTCGATGATTTTTTGAAAAATCGGGAAATAATAGCGGCTCGGTTAGAAGCGCATTACGGATCGTTGGGCAATTATCCGAATAAAGGTTTTATTGCCTCTACCGGCTTTGGAGATAAGCCCTATGATTCGGCTAACGGCGGTGTGAATCGTAGTTCTGCCGATGTAATGATACCTGCATTTATTGCTGCATATTCTGGCCGTGATGCCCGTAAAATCGATTTGTCTCCGTTCCCGGGATTGTCGGCTATATTGCCGAACTGGCGAATTACTTACGATGGTTTCATGCAAATACCGTTTATAAAGAAACACTTTAAAGCGTTTACTCTATCGCATGCTTACCAGTGTACCTATGCTGTGGGATCATTTACTTCGTTCCTTAATTGGGTGGAATCAGACGGGGATTTCGGTTTCGTTCGCGATGAACTTACGGGCAATCCCATACCCTCTTCTCCATTCGATATATCATCGGTAATGATAACCGAGAGGTTCGCTCCCCTTATCGGGTTAAAGGTGACACTGAAAAATAATGTTACAGGCAATATAGAGTATAAAGATTCCCGCACGTTGACATTGAATTCGGCAGCCGGACAAATCGTAGAGGCGTCGACAACCGATTTTACAATCGGGGCCGGGTATAAGATCGCTAATTTTAATACGATTTTGAAATTGAAAGGGTCTCAAACAGGTGTTAGCAACGATTTGACAATCAATGCCGATTTTTCATTCCGCAAGAATCAGGCTCTCATTCGCCGTATCGAACAGAATTTTACGCAGGCAACCAGTGGTACTCGTACTACGATGTTGAAAGTAACAGCCAATTATGTATTGAGTAAACGTATTACGGTAGGGGCTTATTTCGACCATCAGATTAATACACCGTTAGTATCCTCTTCATCATATCCTATTACGAACAGCAATTATGGAATCTCGGTGAGATTATCGTTATTGAAATAAAAGGAATTTATATTTTAAGTTAAACAGGTCGTTTGTTTAAACTGTTTCTTCAATTATTCGTTTTTCTTAATTAAAGGAGGGATAGAGAAATTTTTGAGTCGGAGCTTAAACTCCTATCTTTGCAGTTGAGATGCTTCTCCGTAGTTTTATAAAACCCAAATAAATGTATTGAATAAATGAAACGACTGATTTTTATTCTTATGGCTTTGTTGTCTTATGGCATTTTGAGAGCCGAGACTTTGAAATCTCCTGACGGGAACATTGTATTAGATTTTGAATTGGATAATGGAGTCCCTGTTTATAAAGTAGATTATAAAGGTCGGCCGGTTATTAAAGAGAGTAAATTGGGATTAGAGTTGAAGTCGGGAAAAAATTTAACCGATGGATTTCGTTTGGCTGGTTCTGAGACATCGACTTTCGATGAGACATGGAAACCCGTTTGGGGAGAGGTAAAAGAGATTAGGAATCATTATAATGAATTGGAAGTAACATTGGAACAACCGTCGACCGATCGTCGTATGATTATTCGTTTCCGGGTATTTGACGATGGGGTAGGATTCCGATATGAATTTCCCGATCAGCCCAATTTGGATTATTTTGTGATTAAAGAAGAGAAGACGCAGTTTGCTATGGCGGGAGACCATACAGCTTTTTGGCTCCCGGGCGATTATGATACACAGGAGTATTCCACTGTGACGTCGAAATTGTCCGAAATCCGTGGATTGATGAACGAGGCTATTACACCGAATTCTTCTCAAACTCCATTCTCTCCTACGGGGGTGCAAACGGCTTTAATGATGAAAACCGACGATGGTTTGTATATTAATTTGCATGAAGCTGCATTGGTCGATTATTCTTGTATGTCGCTCGATTTGGACGACAAAAATATGATATTCGAGTCTCACCTTACACCCGATGCATTGGGGGATAAGGGATATATGCAAACTCCGGCGAAATCTCCATGGCGCACGATTATTGTTAGTGACGATGCGCGTGATATTCTTGCATCCAAAATGACTCTTAATCTGAATGAACCGTGTGTCTATGAAGATACGAGTTGGATAAAACCGACGAAATATATAGGTGTATGGTGGGAAATGATAACCGGGAAAAGTACTTGGGCTTATACCGATTTGCCTCATGTGAAACTCGATTTGGTCGATTATTCTCGTTTGACGCCTAATGGACGTCATGCCGCTAATACCGAGCATGTAAAAGAATATATCGATTTTGCCGCAGAACATGGATTTGACGCTGTGCTGGTGGAAGGTTGGAACATAGGGTGGGAAGATTGGATAGGTAAGTCGAAAGACTATGTATTCGATTTTATCACACCGTATCCCGATTTCGATGTAGAAGAAATAGAGCGGTATGCCAAATCGAAGGGGGTGAAAATGATTATGCATCATGAGACCTCGGGTTCGGTTCGTAATTATGAACGGCACATGGAGAAAGCATATCAGTTTATGAACGATCATGGCTATGATGCCGTGAAGAGTGGATATGTGGGAGATATTATACCTCGTGGGGAACATCATTACGGACAATGGATGGTTAATCATTATCTCTATGCATTGACCGAAGCCGCCAAGCATAAGATTATGGTGAATGCCCATGAAGCTGTTCGTCCTACGGGTTTGAGCCGTACTTATCCCAATCTTATCGGTAACGAGTCGGCGAGAGGAACCGAGTATGAATCGTTCGGGGGCAATAATCCCGACCATACCACTATTTTGCCATTTACACGGCTTATCGGAGGTCCGATGGATTATACTCCCGGTATTTTCGAGACGGATATTTCTAAACTTAATCCCGATAACCACAGCTATGTTCGTTCTACTCTGGCTCGGCAACTGGCTTTATACGTGACCATGTATAGTCCTTTACAGATGGCAGCCGATTTACCCGAAAATTATAATCGTTTCCTCGATGCTTTTCAGTTTATTAAAGATGTGCCTGTCGATTGGGACGACAGCCGTTATTTGGAGGCAGAGCCGGGAGATTATATTACGGTGGCACGCCGGGAAAAAGGGGGTAATAATTGGTATGTAGGTTCCACGGTCGATGAGAATGGGCATACGGCTCGTTTCTCCTTAGATTTCTTGGAGCCTGGGAAAAAGTATATTGCAACTATATATGCCGATGCTCCCGATGCCCATTATAAGGATAACCCGCAGGCTTATACGATTCGTAAATATATTGTGACGAACAAGACTCGTATCGTTCAGCCTTGTGCTCCGGGTGGAGGCTTTGCTATGAGTATCGAGGAGGCTACCGATCCAGCAACTTTGAAAGGATTGAAAAACTATAAACCGTAGATTGCGGTAAGATGAGAATAGTAGGGTAGGACTTATACAATAAGTCCTACTCTTTTTATATTAGTGTAACCGATTGCTGATGATGTTTTCGGAGTGGATATCGACAGATGAAAGATGGAAATCAGAGGAGACGTTCCCGCAAAGAATAAGCCTGAAATATTTATATGCCGGTCCTGTAAAACGCATGGGTAATTGTCCTGCTACTTTTGATGCGCTCGATATTTCACAGATTTTGGAAAAGTTGCCTTCGGCATCATTGCCTCCCCAAAGGGAAAGCAAGAGCTTTCCTTCTGACATTGAGAGCCGCCAGAAAACTTCTCTCCATTTTTGGTACTCTTCACTTTGGAGAGTAATTGGGCGGGATACGAGTGCGATTGGGGTTATCTCTGCTGATTCTTTTTGTAAATCGTAAACTTTTCCCTCTGCGTCTTGGGCGAGTAGATGACTGGCATCATAGAATAGGGAAGAGTACTGTCGGCTTATGCGATACATGTAGAGAGAAGGAATATGGATAATGAGACTATATTTGAGATCGGGCCTGCAACATATCAATTCTTTTTCGATTGTATTGTAGGCGATGATACTTCCTTGAATAAATTGAGATAAAGTCGTTTGATCGGTGGTTGCAGGAATTAATGTAGAGTCTATGTCGTGGTGAGTGATTGGGCTATTGTTTTCGCAGGCGGTTTCGTCGAACGATAAGAGCTGTTGTATTTCGGAGCCTCGTATGATAAATAATCCTTTTGCCGTAGTAAACATAATCATGTCTTCGAGAGGGACGATAGGGTTTTCCGGCAGTATGGGTTCTCGATTCAGTTGATGTTGTGCTCCGTAACATACGATTCCGTTTCCGTTTTGCAAAGCCCATATTCCTTCTTCTGTAAATACATATAAGGGAAATTCACCGAACTGTCCTTCCGATAAAGCTGCTGTAATGGTCGCTATGCCTGTAATCTCTCCGTTCGAGATGGTATAAGTTTGTTCGGACGGGAATACAAACGGGTTTTCGAGTTCCGAAACCCGCAGTATATTAGGCTGTGTGTAAGTGTCATTTTCGGACAAGGGTATATCGAGTGGGGTAGAGGCCGGCAGAGAATCGTTTTCCAATGTGATTGCAGAGAGTGTCTCGTCAAGATAATCGGCCCTATTTTCATATTCGGAGGCTGTCAGTAGAAAGCTCCCTTTGTATCGGGTTTTCTCGCTTTTTACGACGATTTCCATTTTATAGGCGTTACTGTCGGGGTAAGAAATCAAAGGTGAAAGTTGATTGAAGAAATAGTTCGATTTCCCGTGCCAAACGACTTTGCATTCTCCTCTTTCGGTTTTGAGATAAGTGCAGATATAAGCACTGACAGTCTCGGCATTTTTGTTTCCCACGTTGAACAGACTGAGGGGAAATCCGGGAAAAAGTTTTTTCTTTAAGTTGGCTATGTGTAGTCTTTTGTTGTGTATATAGCTGACATGTGCTCCCGTAGAAAGCAGTGTCGTATTATCTGGCGAAAGAACCTCCTCGTGTATGAGTAAATCTGGCCGTATTTTATTTTCTATGGTGTACGATTCACCTTCCTTCCAGTCGCTCCAATCCTCTATGGTCGCTATTTTATAAAATAGAGAATCTTGTAAGTAGCGTTTCTTTATCTCTTTCAGGTCGAGAAAAGAGATGTCTCCTTTCAGTAGAAAAGAGATCGTTTCGTTTTCTTCTGTACGTTCGATCGTAAATTTAAGGCCTTGTTGTTTTTGATCGGGTTCGAAGATCGTGGCTTCGGGAGAGACAAAAAAGTCTATACTTCTTACGATATCTTTCCAGTTGTCGAGATTGAATTGATGAATATAATATTTCAGGCTATAATTCCCGGCGATGATTTGTCCTTCATGAGAACCTAAGCAAAGATTGTTTGAATTTTTCAATCGTATGCTCATTTGATAGGGTTGTATGGGGTGTGGCAAAGAGACCATGACCGGAGCCGATGAAAAAATTCGGCTCCCATCATATAAAGTGAGGGCATAACGTATGAGTATGGGTTGTATGAAATAGTGCCGTTTCCATGCTTTTTCTTGTAGCTGAAAGAATGCATTGTAGTAAGCATCGTTGTAATAATTGATGTCTTCGGTGTCGAGTCGGGTCGGATTGCTGTATCCATGTTGAAAGGTATATTCGCTTACGAAGTAGGCATCGGTATATTCTACATAAGGGAAAAATGAAATTTCAGGTATGTCGGGCTTTTCACCCAAAAAGATATATTTTCCCTCTTTATAAAGTAAATAGTATATACTTTCGGTACAGATGATTATGAGTGTGTTTCCTATGGATTGAATAGACAGAACTTGTAGGTCGTTTAGCTCGAACAACTGGCTTGATTCTTTTTGGATATTTCCGTTTTCTTTTTTTATCAGAGCCTCATAATACAAGGTATTTTCATTTTCCGTTATATGATGCTCTCCGTCGTAGCAGATATGAACATAGACGAGCCGATGGTTTTTCTTTTCCGGAGTGTATAGATATTCCGGTGTCCCGACAGGTTTGAGGCAGTTTGATTGATTTCGTAAGTTGACAATAGCTGTGCAGTCTCCCGGCTGTGCCGAGTTCGGTGGGGAATAACGGTTCATGCCGTTAAATGTAATTCTCGATTTCATAGAGCTGGTAATTTTTCGTAAAGGTACACCCGGTATGCGGCTCTATTTTGGCATGATGATATTCTTTGAAAAAGAGACTCCTTCCGAAGCTATTGATTGAATTTTTGAAAATAAAAATAGGAAGGAGTCTCCTGTTTCCCGCTTTGGGGAAACTGCGCAATTGCCCAAGTATAACCAATCACTTCATTTATTGCGCAAATTTGTTCTTCTACTATGGTTTTCAAGGTAAAAACAAGTGATATTGAATGAAAGTTCATTTTTGGAGCGATTATAAATTATATGTTTTTGAATGAGACTTTATTTTTAATCGAGATGTTTTATTGGGGAAATGATTATCTTCGCTTATAGAATGAGAAACTTTATGGACAGACTTAATTTTGCGGCCATAGATATTGGCTCGAATGCAGTGAGATTGCTTATCAAAGGTATTTATCCGGGAGAGAGTGTATCGGATTTATCGAAAGTTTTTATTGTGCGTGTACCGCTGCGATTGGGACAAGATACCTTTACAAAAGGTCGTATTTCTACGGAGAAGACAGAAAAATTATTACGTCTCATGCATGCTTTTTCTCAGCTGATGCAGGTTTATAATGTCTTGTCTTATCGGGCTTGTGCTACGTCGGCTATGCGGGATTCTTCGAATGGAGCCGATATTGTCCGGTATATCTCGGAGAGAAGTGGAATAAATATCGAAATTATTAATGGTCTTGAAGAAGCACGTATCGTATATGACAGTCATATCGTGGACGAGCTGGAACAAGAGGGCGATTTTATCTATGTCGATGTTGGTGGCGGAAGTACCGAGATAAGTATAATTAGTGACCGTTCGTTACTCCAATCTCAATCTTATAATATAGGAACTGTACGTATTTTGAATAAAAAACTGAGCCGTAGTGAATTGTTCCGTATGTATAGGGATTTAAAGCGTTTGAAGGAAACGTATCGGCATATCTCTATTATCGGGTCGGGTGGTAATATCAATAAATTGCATCATTTGGCAGGAGTGTCTGCTCGGGAGCCATTGACTGTGGAGCGGCTTTTGACCCTGAGAAATGAATCGTCCGACTCATCCGCACTCATTTTCGGCTCATCTGGCGCTGGTCGTCGCGAACGTGCTGTTCGGGATGAACTTTTCGTTTTTCGTATCGATCATCCGGCACTACATGGCGTTCGAGACCCTTTTTTTCGCAAGAGTCCTTTTTTCGGCGGTTTGTTTCATCCCGCTGACGTTTCTCTATAAGCGCTTCCGGATTACGCGAAGGGATTTCATCGGGATTCTGATTCCGACGGTGCTGGTCATTTACGGGCATGAATTCATGATGCTGTGGGGCGCGAAATACACCAATCCGCTCGATG
>ERZ780177.2661-NODE-2661-length-14460-cov-15.891913_pt1 | contig 14460 bp, 15 predicted proteins | sample MGYA00510973_ERZ780177 | MGnify/ENA primary metagenome ERZ780177 (study PRJEB29588, sample SAMEA2144396) | human gut metagenome | biome: human gut; feature: human-associated habitat; material: faeces | place: Denmark | collected 2008/2010 ...
ATTGAGGACTACGAAAAAGGACAAGATAAATCATGGGATAGGGCTGCCGTCGGTACGAAGGGCAGCGGGGAAATATCATGGAAAGGTATCCATTGATAATACAATGCCGGAACGTTTCTTAATTCGGGTAGTGCTGTATGGAACATGAACAGGAGGGAGATGAGAGGAAAAGTTACATGAACACTCGGTATTTTGACATAAAGAAAAAATTGAAGTTTATATGTGGTAAAGTGTTAAGAAATTAAAGAAATGAAAGGAGTTTTAATCTATGAAAACTAAAAATGTAAAAATTCAGCCGGCTAAAGTGTTGGCAAACGTATCTTTAAAATTGGGGAAAATTTCTGCTGATAGCGCATGTGCTTATATCTATCATCAGCCTAAAATGCCGAAAGAGCTGAAAACATTAAAGGAAAAATAAAGATGAAACAGCTATCGGAAAGAATTACGGATTATATTGTCAAATCCGGTGCAATTTCCGAGGAATCATATGCGATATATCAATATGGATTTCAGATCGGACTTGAAATGGGAAGCTGCTTTCTGGTTTCTCTTGGCATAGCGTTATATCTGCATATGATTCCGCAATTTTTTGTATTTACCGGTATTTTTATGCTGTTGCGTACTTATGCTGGTGGATTGCATTTGAATAGCTATCTTGGATGTTTTATTTGTTCTACTGCTGTGCAAACAATCACATTACTGATTAATAGTCAGTATGCGATTGTGTTTCCTGTAGCATGGGGGATTATTTTAATCAGCACTGCTTTGATACTAAAAAATGCTCCAGTAGAAAATATAAATAGGGAATTGGATGCGGAGGAAAAAAAGCATTGTAAAGAGGTTACAATGAAAATCTTGGCAGGTGTATTGATTTTTTCTATCGGATGCACGGTTGCGGGATTGGATAGCATTGTGTCTTTAATTTCAATGACTATGTTGATTGTTTCAATTTCTCAATATATAGGTATGATAAAATATAACATTGAAAAAAAGGGGCGGAAGTAATAGAAACAGATCTATTATTTCCGTTTTTCTATAAGTTAAACAATAGAATATTACTCTTAATATGACAAAACGAATTACCCTACTGCCAGCATATAAAAAAAAGCTTTTTGCAGTAAGGTTCTTGATACTGTCTGTGAATTGCTTTTAGGAGAATCATGGGCAGATATTTTTTCTTTAAATGTGGAAAATGTGTTTGGAAAAAGTCTTTAATGTATATAAAGCACTTTTACCATATTTGTATGGCACTAATCTGTGCTAAGTACATATGTCTTAATAGAAATTTTCATCTTGTTCAGCATGATGCCAGGAAGTTCCAAGAGCTGCCTGGCATTTTTGTTTGTCTAATACGGTTTGTCTGTTGTAAAGATTTAAGGAATCGTGGACCGCCTATATCCAGGTGTGAAATCTGATGAATGGTTATAAAAGATAAAAAATTTAAAAAGTTTCCTTTATGTTCGATTTTTTATCAGGTTCCATTCTGTCCTCGCTATGAAAGGGAGGAGCAGGAATCTTGGACTATGGCTTTTATGCAGAGGGGAGGTGATCCCCTTTGAAACTAAACAATCAGGAAAAAGATATTGTACGGAGAAAATTTTGTGCCTATTGCATTAAGGTTCTTCGAGGTGAAGCTTTGAACTATCTTGACGAATTGAAGCGAAAACAGAAGCGAGAAATAAATTTTTCTGATTTTCTCCAGAAAGACTTAGAGACTTTAGGCTATTATGATAACTATGAGATAGCAGAAAACTTTATTGTGTTGGGAAAGCAGATTTCTATTTATGATGAATGTATTAGTCAAGCACTGAAAAAACTTCCTTCTAAAAAGAGAGATATAATTCTGATGCTTTTCTTTTTAGATATGACAGAGAAAGAAATCGCTGTCTGTCTGCAATTAGTACAAAGTACTGTGCATTATCATAAGAGCGATTCTTTAAAACTCTTGAGAAAGATACTGGGGTGAATCTACATATGAAGCCTAAAAAAAAGAAAGAAATGCCGGAATTTGAAACTATTGAAGCTGCGATAGGAGGGGATGCTGAGGCAATCAATCAGATTCTTTCTTATTTTGAGCCGTTCATAAAAAGTGAGTGCAGGAGAGAGTACCAGGATGAATCTGGTAGAATCCGTTGTGTGGCTGATGAATACATGAAACGGCGCATGGAGACTAAGCTGATTACGAAAATTCTGGATTTTAAGATTAAGCTTTAGATAGAGGCAGAAATATTCCCTTTCTGTTTCTGCCTTTAAAAGCTAACGTACCTTGACAATTTCATAGCCATCCTGCAGGACATAGAAAACAGAGGAGCCAAGTAGCAAATACGCCAGGATGATTACCGGATAGACACTCACTTTGCGACATCATGTCGTAAAGTTTATATGAATACGATGCTTGGTAAGTGCTAAATGGGGATTGGAGCGAAGAATATTATGCTACAAGCAAAAGGTGGGAACTTTGCGGCGAGGATACTGTTTTTGATAATGATACTTCCGGGGAAGGCTGCTCCGGTCTTAAGAGATGGTATGATACCAATGAGGCTGTTACCCGCCAGCCGCCTGCAGGAGTGAAAAAGTAGTAAACAGTATATTTGATTTTTGAGGAGAACAGGTAATGCAGAGAACATCTAATAAATTAAGTAAGAAGCGTTTGGTAAGATATAAAGAAGGGGCGGAAATGTATAGTATGGGAATGAATAAGTTTCAGGTGCTGGCAAAAGAGGCAGGAGCTATTTTAAAAATTAATAGGATGGTATTAGTGGACTTAGACACATTTGATCAGTATCTTGAAACATTTCGCGTAAGTGAATAAAGGAAAGAGTTTTCGTATAACGAAAATAAACATTGACTTTTCGTTAAACATAAAGTATAATGATTATGAAATGGATGGAGGTGTATGACGTGGCAAAAACAGGCAGACCAAAGTCAGACAATCCCAAAAATAACTTGATAGGATTGAAACTGACAGACGCTGAAACCACAAAACTTAAAGAGTATGCGTCCAGACATGGCATGACCATAACTAAAGTATTACAGAGAGGAATTGAGTTACAATATCAAGAAGAAAAATCCTCAAAGTAAATGAAAGTACGAAAGCTCTTTCCTTGAGAAAGGAGCAGAAATGGCGCAATCAAGGAAAGATAATAAAGGGAGGGTTCTAAGGAAAGGCGAAACGCAGCGTAAACATGATGGTAAGTATGTATATACTTATACTGATCCGGAAGGGAGAAGGAAGAGTATTTATTCAAAAGATATTAAGACGCTGCGGGAGCGGGAAGATCAGTTGATAAAAGACCAGTTGGACGGATTGGATACTTATGTTGCTGGAAGTGCGACGATTAATTTTGTTTTTGACAGGTATATTTCTACGAAAGCAGAACTTAGAAATACAACCATGACAAATTACAAGTATATGTATAATCGTTTTGTAAGAGAGGGGTTTGGGAAAAAGAAAATTGCCGGTGTAAGATTTTCAGATGTTTTACAGTTTTATCAGCATTTGATAAAAGACAAGGAAATGCAGATTAATACACTGGAAACTATTCATACGGTACTTCATCCAACTTTTCAATTAGCACTAAGAGACAATATTATCCGAACAAATCCGAGCGATGGGGTTATGGCACAGATAAAGAAGATGCCAGGGAAAAATCACGGTGTACGACACGCTTTAACGTTAGAGCAGCAACGGGCTTTTGTTAGATATATAGAAGATAATCCAAAGTTTGACCGCTGGGTAACTATTTTCAAGTTCTTGCTTGGAACGGGTTGTAGAATAGGCGAAGCAATCGGAATCAGATGGGAAGATATAAGTTTTGAAAAGAGACTAATTAATATTAACCATAGTTTGGTTTATTACAGCAGAGAATATAAAGAACATCCCATGTGTACATTTTCTATATCCCTACCTAAAACGGAAGCAGGAATACGCGTAATTCCTATGATGGATGCTGTTTATGAGGCGTTGCAAAAAGAACTTTCTGAACAGCAGGAAAAGGGATTTAATAAAACGGAGATTGACGGAATGAAAGGATTTATCTTCATGAATCGTTTTGGCAATGTCCATAATCCCCAGGCTATTAATCGGGCGATTAAGCGTATTTACGAATCGTACAATGCAGAAGAGGTGGTAAAGGCTGCGCAGGAGCATAGAGAGCCACTTTTAATACCACATTTTTCATGCCATCATTTAAGGCATACGTTTTGTTCAAGGTTTTGTGAGAATGAAACAAATTTAAAAGTGATTCAGTCTATTATGGGACATGCGAATATCGAAACTACACTTGATATTTATGCAGAGGTCACTGAAACGAAGAAACACGAGTCGATACAGCAATTAGCAAAAACATTAGACATATTTTAGGAAAGAGTCTAATTTGGTTTTGCTAAGAAAGTACAACAAAATTTGTAAAGTACGACAGGAGTACGACAAATTAAAGAGCCTTAATCAGTTATAAGGATTCAAATGATAATTGGTAATAGGCTGTAAAGTGTTTTAATAAAGGATAATAAATTCTAACAGATGTATGAGGTTAGAAATCCCGACAATGAAGACCCTGGAACCAAAGCGGGCTGAAAACAAAGCCGAAAAAGCAGCGGTAAATGGTTCTGCAGAGGATGCAACTGTGTCCGCGCCAAGCGTACAGATTGATCTTTCCAAGGTGAAAATCGAGCCTTTGTTTGCAGATGATGTAGACTTTGAGACATTCAGCAAGTCTGATTTCAGAGTGGTTAAGATCGAAGCCTGTGAGGCAGTGCCGAAGTCCAAGAAGCTCCTGAAATTCACACTGAATGACGGAACAGACCGGAAACGCACCATTTTAAGCGGTATTCACGAGTATTACGAGCCGGAAGAGCTGGTTGGTAAGACCTGTGTGGCAATCACAAACCTGCCGCCGAGAAAGATGATGGGTATTGATTCCGAGGGTATGCTGATTTCCGCAGTGTACGAGTATGACGGACGGGAAGGCTTAAATCTTTTGATGCTGGATGACAGTATTCCGGCAGGAGCAAAGCTGTACTAAAGAGGTCATTTACTACAAAAAATCGCGTTACTACAACTTTTCTACAACTTTTGCGCGAGACCCTACGAAACCGGATGAAGCAATATGAAAGGCGGATCTGCTTATAAAATGCAGATTCGCCTTTCTTTTTACATCAGCTTCATGTTCACACTAATGTTTTTTGCCTTCTCCTGCATATTCTCTTGTGTGATATGGGTGTAGATGTCCATTGTAGTAGAGAAATCGGCATGCCCCATGACTTGCTGAATGAATTTAACATCGTTGGTGCTTTCGCAGAGCCGGGTACAGAAGGTGTGCCGCAAGTTGTGAACACTAAAATGAGGGAGCAGATCCGGTTCACGGTCTTCCAGTTCAGCCTGATCCATTTCCTCCATGTTGTAAGTTACGCTGATTCTCTCAATCGCCCGATTGATATTGTGGGCGCTCATGAATGAGCCGGTTCTGTTGCGGAAAACAAAACCGTGAACTCCTCCTAACACCAGTTGATCGTCTGGATACAATGCGTCGATGGTTTCAATCTGGAGGCGAAGCTGCTCGGCCACCTCTGGATAGAGGATAGGGATAATTCGTGTACCGCTCTCAGTTTTGGGAGTGGTAATGTGAAATCCGGCTTTTCCGTCAATGACCCGGTAGATTAAGTTGTGGTTGACGGAGATTGTGTTTTCGCTCAAGTTAATATCGCTTTTGGTAATGCCGGTACATTCTGCTACACGCATTCCTGTTCCAAGGAGCACAGTCATGATGGGGAGCCAATGGCTGTATGTAGGGGACTTGGCAATAAAACGCAGGAAATTCTGCTGTTGCGTTTTAGTGAGTGCGATCCGCCGTTTAGGCTTTGGAGCGCTGCCATCCGTCTTGAGCTTGCGGTAAATGCCCTTGCTGGGATTTTTGCGGATGTAATCGTCGTCCACGGCCATTTCAAGCGTAGGGTGAACAATGGTGTTGATGCTCTCCAGTGAGTTGATAGCAAAGCCGTGTTTCAGCAGTTTGGTATAAAACGCGAGAATATCACTTCTGTGGATTTGTGGAAGAGGCATGTTAGCGAAAGGCTCTTCTTTCACATAGAAGTCCCACAGGTAAAGATAATTTGCTCTGGTAGAGGGCTTCAGTTTGATGTTGTTATTCATGTAGACCTTGAACATATCATTCAGGGTAAGCTTCATGGCTTCCTGAGTACGGATGCCATCATCCTTATCTTTGTTGATCTGCTTTTCTTTGACACGAAGACTTGCGAGATCGGAGTCGTAAAGATATTTCTTTTTAGTGCCTAATTTGTAGACATACATATAGCTGCCATCTGCCCGTTGTGTTTCTCCGGGCCGAAGATTTCGTCCTTTGTTGTCTTTTCTCACTTTTGCCATTACTGGTACCTCCTGATTATAAAAGTGTAGTGCGCCTTACTGGCATGGTTATTTAGCCGGAAATATCATAAAGATATTCTTTGATACGCTGGACACTCCATAGGACACGGGTGTTCATGGTAATGCGTGCATTGGCAAGATCCCCAATCTGTACTGCAGTGTGCCTTCCACAGCACAACAGTTTGCAAAGGGTATCGGTATCAACAGCCAAGCACTGCTCCGGCGGTAGGTCATTCGGTTTTCTTTTCTCCATAATCGTCCTCCTTTTTTCGATTACAATGATCCCTTACGATTTGTAGAAGAAGGTTTTCAACAAAAACAATGAAAACGGTCTTGAGGTCAGGAAGTATTGAAATAACAAAAGAACTCTAATGGGGCCATTTCCTACGCCAGAACGGTTCTGCCGTGTATTTCAGGCTGCTGCTGTGCAACACTTCGATTATGGGCGCGCTTCTGTGGTCATCGCACACTGTCCAGAATTCCTGTATAACTCCCCATAGAGGTTATGAACTTGTCAAGGTACTAAAAGAGCGTAGGGATCATCCGGTATTACCAAATGATCCGATACATCCTATAAATAGGCGGGGAAGAAAGAACTTCTGCAAAGAGGAAAGAAAATTTAAAGAAAATCCAAAATCAATATATAGAATGTTTGAATTGACAAGCACTATATATTGTGTTAGAATTGCAATGTAATTGATTTTTGTGCGTTGCCCGTCAGGGTACATAGGCTTTAGGGCTTGTGTTGCGGAGTAATGACTGCATTGCACACGCTGTTAATTTTGTACTTGTGTCAGTAGTATCACTGCGCCTTTTCAGGCCGGTATATTGCTGGCTTTTTTTATTTTACGGGATTTACCCACCATTGCGAGAATGACATCGGTTCATAGGCAACTATGGACGCCAGGCTTTATGCCGTCTGTCATTCTCGCTTTTTTATTGCCTGTAAGCCTGAAAGGGCTTTAAGGATAAATCAAAACTGAGAAAGGCAGGTCATGTACATGAATGTGAAGCAGAAAAGAAAGCAGAATGGTCGGCGGGTCAAGCCGGCACACTCCACGGACTGGAAGATGAAGAGACAGGCAGTATCTTCGCTCCGGCCCCAAAATGTTGCACCAATGGCGAGGGCAGTTATTTTGCCCCGAAGATCACGAAGGGGGATTTGATATGTCTGGCAGCAATAGTGCTGAACGAAAGCGGCATGAACCGCTGGTGCTGGTAGAAACGGCAGATCTTTCAGAAGAAGACTGGCTGGATTACCGGCGCCGTGGAATCGGCGGCAGCGATGTATCAGCAATCTTTGGCACTTCTCCATTCCGGACAGCCAGGGATCTGTACTACGACAAACTGAACATAGCGTCAGTGGAAGATGATGAGGGCAACTGGGTTGCCATGGAAATGGGGCATTTGCTGGAGCCTCTGGTAGCAAAGATATTCGAGCGGAAAACCGGATATCGGGTCTACCAAATCAAAAAGATGTTCCAGCACCCACAGTATCCTTGGATGCTGGCTGATGTGGACTACTTTGTGGAACTGCCGGATGGCACCACAGCGATCCTTGAGATCAAGACCACAAACTATAATGCCAGAGATAACTGGTGGATGAATGGGAAGGAGACTGTTCCAGTCTACTATGAATCTCAGGGGCGTCATTATATGGCAGTAACGGATCTTGACCGATGTTTCTTTTGCTGCCTGTATGGTAACAACGAGGAGGAAGTTATTATCCGGGAGGTCAAGCGTGATTTCGAGTATGAGGCTGAGATGGTCTTTTTGGAGCAGTATTTCTGGGAAAACCATGTCCAGCGCCATGTGCCGCCGCCCTATACAGAAAGTGGGGCCTTGATTATTGAGAGCGCACGCAAACACTTTGGCCCGGCAGATAAAAATGCCCCGGCCGTTGCACTCGACCTGGATATGACTGCAAAACTTATGCAGTATTTGCGGCTTCTGGATGAAAAGAAAAATGCAGAGGTGTACTCCAAAGAAATCGACAAGGATATTCAGCGTCTGAAGGCGCTGTTGATTGCGGAAATGGGTACCAGCTGCACTGCAGTCTGTGAGCAGGAGGGAGTGAACTATACGGTTACCTATACCCCTGTTCGCAAGTCCGTCATCGACAAGGATAACCTGCTTCGGTTGAAACTGGAGCATCCGGATATTTACGAGCAGTTTGTTACAGTATCCGAATCCAGACGGTTCAGTGTTAGAGCCTCGATTATGGAGGCCGCTTAGTGAGGTGAAAAAGGATGAATTGTATTGGTACCTACGACGGGACGATTTTTTATAATCCTGCCAATAAGTTTTGTATCATCAGTGTAAAAACCGCAGACCAGAGTGTGCCAGCTGAGGCCAGGTCAAACAGGCGGTACAAAGACCATTTGATCCGCTTTACAGCTGTGGGGTATGAGATTCCACGGACAGATGCGGTAGAGTTGGAACTGGATGGTGAATGGGCAAAAGGCAAGTATGGTGTCCAGCTCCAGGTGGAGCAGTGGCGTGAAATTGTGCCCAGAACAAAAAACGGCGTAGAGGGCTACCTTGCCTCCGGGCTTATCAAAGGGATTGGTCCCAAAACTGCCGCAGACATTGTGGAGCGGTTCGGTGTGGACACATTGGATATTCTGGAACACCAGCCGGAGCGGTTGTTGGAGATCCGGGGCATTACGGAAAATAAATTGGAGGACATCAAAGCTTCTTATGCAGAAAACCGTATGCTCCAAGGAATTATGACCTTGCTGGCACCGTTTAAGATTACTCCCAAGACGGCATTGAAAATATATCAATATTTCGGCCCGACCAGCGTAGAGATTTTGGAAAAGAGCCCATTTGAGCTTTGCCAGATCTCCGGCTTTGGATTTCGGCGGGTAGATGCAATCGTACAAAAGAGCGGGGGCGATCTCCATGACCCCATGCGTATCAAAGGGGCTGTCTTTTGTGCGCTGGATGAGGGCAAGAGTAAACGAGGCCATCTGTACATCAGTTCTGAAGAACTGGAGAAATCAGCGCTGAAACTGCTCAATGAGAAGATACCTGTACCGGAGCTTCGCCTGCATCAGCAGGAAGTCAGGGATATGATGCAGGAAATAATCCTGAATGGAGCAATCGTTTCCGTGAAGGATAATATCTATCTTCCCAGAGTGTTTGCCCAAGAGGATGAAACGGCGCGCCGGATCGCCCAGCGTCTGGTCACCCAGATGCCAGTAGAGCATATTGCGCCGGTGCTGGAACAGGTCAAGGTTGAAATGGGACTGCGCCTGTCTGCACAGCAGGAGGCTGCGGTCTATGCTGCATTTAGGCATGGCTTGTCAGTGATTACGGGTTCTCCTGGTACTGGTAAAACAACAGTGCTGCGGACGATACTTGAGGTTTACCGGCGGCTGCACCCTGATGGCAAAATTGCTCTTATGGCGCCTACCGGTCGGGCAAGCCGCAGGATGTCGGAGAGTACCGGCTTTGAGGATGCCCGAACATTACACAGTGGTCTGGGACTGACCAGTGAAGAGGATGAGGGTAGCCGGAACAGAAAGTCAGAGCCACTGTCGGCCGATTTAATCATTGTGGATGAGTTTTCCATGGTGGATATGTGGCTTGCCGAGAAATTCTTTGAGCGCATGAAGGCAAATGCCAGAATCGTACTGGTAGGCGACCCAGATCAGCTTCCGAGCGTAGGAGCCGGAAATGTGTTTCGTGAGATCATCGAGACCCAAATCGTCCCGGTAACGGTGCTGGATCAGATTTTCCGTCAGTCGAAGGACAGTCTGATTGCCTATAACGCCAAATTTATCAACGAGGGCAATACCAAACTGTTTTATGGACCGGACTTTGTTTTCGTGTCTGGTGATAGTCAGGAAGACACCGCTGAAAAGATTACAGAACGGTATTGTTTGGAGATACAGGAGAGTGGCATTGAGAATGTGCAGATTCTTTCACCTTTCCGTTCAGAAGGCGCCGCATCGTCGGAACAGCTGAATGAAACCATTCGTGAATTGGTCAACCCATTCCGCTCTGCGGAGGAAGAAATCAAGTTTGGCCCCAGGATATTCCGGGTCAATGACCGCATCATGCAGACCAAGAACACAGAAAAGGTCTCTAATGGAGATCTGGGCTTCATCCGGTATATTAAGGACACTGACCAGGGTAAAAAAATCGGCATGGATTTTGGCGCTGGCAGAACACTGGAATACGGCGTAGATGATTTGAGCAATGTGGATCTGGCTTATGCTACTACGATCCACAAGGCTATGGGCTCTGAGTATGAGACCGTTATTATGCCGCTGCTCAAAGCGCACACCATCATGATGTACCGTAATCTGCTCTACACCGGAATCACGCGTGCCAAAAAGCGGGTGGTTCTGATTGGGCAGAAACAGGTATTGTTTATGGCAATCCATCGTAATGAGATCGGCAAGCGGAATACGCTGCTGGGTATGCGTATTCAGATGTATTTCAAAGCCTACGCAAAGAAAGCCGGTATCCCCATTCCGGCTGCGTTGGAAGAACAATTAAAGAACGCAAGTTAAAAAAGAGAGGTCAGATGCAGAAATAGCACTTGGCGTCTCCTATTTTTATGTCAGAAAGGAGTTTCCAACATGAACGAAAAAAGTAATCCGATGCCTATGATGTACAAAACAATTCCGGCAGTGGCAGAACTGAACAAGGTGCCGGGCTTTGACCCGCTCAAATTTCTGCGCCATAAGGTATCCAGAAAGACCAATGAGGAAATGCTGCAGTTGGAATTGCCTTATCAGAAACTGTGGTTCCGTCTGCGTCACCCACAGGGCCGCATGAAACTGACTACCCTGCGAATCACGGAACAGCTTGCGATTATGGAGGCCAGAGTCTATCTGGACCGCAGTGATGCAGAGCCCATCAGCAGTTACATCTCGCAGCATAGTGCAGAAGAAGGTACTGACTATGTACAGGCTGCCCAGGATGAGGCATTGAGTGCTGCGCTGTCGGATGCCGGTTTCGGTCTGCAGTTTGCCGATGTTGCTGTTGACAGTACGGGCAAGGTGTTTGGAAGCAGTATTCCGCTTTCCGGGACGGCTCCTATCCGGCAACCGATGCCAAATGCGGCGCAGAGGCCCGTAGAAGCCCCTGGAGCGGCGCTGCGGCAATCTGGTGGGGAAGTTCATGCCCGGCCGGAAAGAGCGCCTCAGAACGCCGTAGAGGGCCGTAATACGCCTGCTCGTCCGGCGCCTATTCAGAAACCTGCGGCAAAGCCGGTTCAGAATGAACAGTCCCCGGTTTCTCCGGTACAGCCAGTTGTCCAACAGATGGTTGCAGAAGAGAAGGAGAATATGGATACACTGCCTGCCGGCAAGGTAGAGGAGAATGCTCCCAATATGGAGCTGCCGGTACCGAGCCGCGAGGTTACATTGGATAGCAGTCCAAAACAGGATGATGTGTCTGAGCAGCCGACCGCCTCCGTATTCCAATCGGATGAACCGGAAGAACTGCCTGTGGCGCCTGTTGTCCAACAGGAAGCACCCGATCAGCCTATGGCGCCTTCTTATACGGAGAGCACTCCGGTAGAAGACATCTTGAAGGTAATGACCTTTGAAGAAGCGCAGAATGTGGTGGTGGATAGCGGTCTGAGCAAAGGAAAGACCATGGCAACAGTTGCCAAGGAGCGTCCGGTGAGTCTGAAATTCTACCTCACCCCCGGCAACAAGAGCACCAACAATATCGTTCGTGCTGCGGCGCAGATCATGCTCGATGGTATGGCCGCACAGAAAGCCGGATGATAAGCAGCCCCATCTATGGGGCCAAGAAGGGAGGGAGAACAGATGGACTCATATCCAGGAGATTTTCCGTTCGGTATTATGGATGTAGTGGAACTTCTACATCTACGAATCAGACGCCGACAGGCAAACAGTGTATATGTGGATTGCCCGTTTTGTGGTGACCGCCGCGGTAAGATGAATGTGAATTTCGTCAAAAATGTCTGGCGGTGCAATTATTGTGATGAGCATGGCGGTATGCTTGCGCTTTATGCGCGGCTAAACAATACGACTACATCCGATGCGTATTGGGAAATAGGAGAAGCCCTGTGCAACGATTTTCACAGGGAACGGCCGAACTCTGGATATGAGATGGCAGGAAACCAGCAGGCTGGCACTGGGTCCCCGGTTTCGGGGACTCAGACCGACCTTGCGGGATATGAGAGGAGGGGCGAACTAAAAACAGTGCAGCAAGCAGAACGGGCCAGCGGACAGGAAATTCATCAAACGCTTTCGCTGCTGCTCGCTATGCTGCCTCTTCAGCCTGCCCACCGCAACCATCTGCACTCCCCAAAACGGGGACTGTCGGATGAACAGATCGACCGGATTGGGTTCAAGAGTACTCCACCCCCATTCCTTTGCCGCTCCATTACCGAGCGGCTGATGAAACAGGGATGCAAGGTGGAGGGGGTGCCCGGCTTTTATCTGGATGACAGCGGGCGCTGGACCATGAACTTCTACCGAAAAAACGCAGGGATTTTGATTCCGGCTGTGGGATACGACGGTATGATACATGGCCTGCAGATACTTTTGGATAGTCCGCTCAAGCAAAAAGATGATCCACCGGATAAGTCAGGAGCCAAATACATCTGGTTTTCGTCCTCGTCCAAAAATATGGGTGTCACATCCGGGAGCCCGGTACATTTTATCGGCAATCCATCTGCTCGGGTGGTCTATGTCATTGAGGGACTGCTGAAAGCAGACATCTCGCACTGCCTGACAAACCGGACTTTTGCGGCGATTGCCGGCGCAAACAACACAAGCCAGTTGGATACGCTGTTTGCACTGCTGGCACAGAATGGCACTGAGGAGATCATTGAGGCTCATGATATGGATAAGTACAGTAACCAAATGACCTCCAACGGGGCATCTAAGATCTATCTGATGGCCCGGAAAAATGGAATGGCATGTCGTCAGCTGACCTGGAATCCGAATTATAAAGGGTTTGATGATTGGCAGCTTGCCCTTCGGGAGAAAGAACAGAAGGAAAAGGAGGTGCAGAGAATGAATTTTAAGCAGCAATATCTGTGCGGTAAGTGTGACTTTACCTATATAGATGGCTGCGTCGAGCTTTGGCACACCAGAGCGGAGAAAGATTTGGACCTGACAGAGTATCTGGGGCTTACAAAGGAAGAGTATCAGATATTTCTTGCTCAGGGCAATCGGGCGCTGAAGGATATTCTGGACAGCCAGAGAGTTTTCCGGAGGTTTTGCATTTACCAGCTTTGCCTAAGTGAGACACAGACAGTACCATTCGCATTCAAGCGACTGGATGCGCTACATAAGGCTGGATATGAACAGCCGCCTGCCGCCGCCTATCAGACGGTATGGAGCGCAGAGGTCTGTTGCCCAAAGGGGCAGAATGACATGGAAGTGCTGGGGCGCCTGTTCCTGGACTTTAATGAGCATTTGCCGGAAGATTACAGAGGTCGTCCGTTGGCTCCATCTGATGTGGTGGAACTGGACTGCCAAGGCAAACGCACATACTTCTATGTGAATGACTGCCGGGATTTTGCGCCGGTACGCTTCTCCCCATTCTTGTGTAAAAGACTTCCGGAGCCTGCTCAAAAACAGGAATGAAGGGATAGGGGTCAGATGCGTATTGCAGAAAAGAAGAAAAGCCAGATTACAGCACTGTATGAGCAGTGTTCCAATCTTCCGGTAGATGTCAGAAGTTGTCTGGAGAATGGCTACTTTACCGTAACGGTACCTCCACCCTGGAATATGAGCAATCAAAAGACTGCGCAGGAGGTGCAGGACAAAATCAAGGAATGGTCAAGGCAGTATACTGGCGTGGTCTGCTACTGTTTTGACAGCTTCAGCACACTTTTATATGTGCTGTGAGCAACACACAATGGCATGGAAAGGGTCATAACGGCCTGCTCCATGCCATTTTTTGCGAAAGGAGATTTTACAATGGGTGTTTTTTCAGAAATAGCAATGGAGCAGCAAAACAGTATGTTCGATTCGTCTGCAGCCTTTGAGGATGATGAAGCCTTTGAGCTGGAGGAGATGGAATCTTTGCCTGTGCCGCCTGTAGGTACAGACGCTGTCACGGTATCGGCTGCT
>ERZ780177.2663-NODE-2663-length-14449-cov-5.372586_pt1 | contig 14449 bp, 9 predicted proteins | sample MGYA00510973_ERZ780177 | MGnify/ENA primary metagenome ERZ780177 (study PRJEB29588, sample SAMEA2144396) | human gut metagenome | biome: human gut; feature: human-associated habitat; material: faeces | place: Denmark | collected 2008/2010 ...
CGTCGTTGGCGCGCGAAATCGCTGTCGCCTTCCGCATCGTGGAAAATCTGGCGCACATGCCATACGTGGGCCGATTCCTCGTCGGACTCGTCGAGCACGAGATAGGCCTTCGAACGCGCATCTGCATCGAGGAGCACCTCTTCGTGTGCGTCGTAGAACTCGTCGAGCATTTGCGAGAAGCTCTCACGCGTCTCGACCTGCGTTTCCGCGCCGTACTGCGCGATGGAACGGTAGGTGAAATCCACGGGCTTGCCGTCGCGGTAGAGGATGACGGGCATATAGTTATCTTCCTTTACAGCGTTGGCTGTATCGGAAAATTCCTGCACCAGCGCCCCGCGCTGCGCATCGTTCAGCGCGCCGAAGCGCACGTCGGTCTCATGTCCCGCGCGGAAAGCGAATTCACGCGCGATCAGCGGCGAAATGCCGGTGTAATGGTCGAGCACCCACTTGTCGACAGCCTGCTCCGCGTCGCCGCCGCGCTGCGCGAGGGCGAGGGAGTCCTCCTCCTGCGATAAGAGCGACAGCTTGTCGAGCGGTGTCGGCAGATGGTAAAAAAGGCCGGGCAGCAGCTGGCGCGTGGCGGAAAGGTCCGCGTCCACGCGGCGCAGACATTCGACGATGCGCCCCTGCGCGTCGAGCAAAATGAGGTTCGAGCGCCGGCCCATGCATTCGAGCACGAGCTGCTTTTGGCTGATCTCTCCGAATTCGTCCGTGCACTGGAGCGTTAAAATCACCATGCGCTCAAGGTCCGGCTGCTCGATGGACAGCACGCGCGCGCCGACTAAGTGCTTGCGCAGCAGCATGCAGAACATCGGCGGCTGGGCAGGGTTGTCGCGCAGAATGTTCGTGAGCTGGATGCGCGGTTGGTTTGCGCCCGCGTTGAGCAGCAGCCGCAGATTGCCGCGCAGCAGCAGAACGATCTGGTCGCGCGCGGGCTGCTGCACCTTGTCGATGCGCGCGCCGATGAGCTGAGGTCTCAGCTCGTGTAAAACTGCCCGCAGGCAGATCGCGTCAAGTGGCATTGTCGTCCTCCATCATCCGGTTGAAAAGCTCGTTGATGCGCGCGTGATCGTCGCGCAGATACAGCCAGCCGAACAGCGCCTCGAGGCCCGTGGCCTTCTGATAGTCCGCGCGGTCGGCGTGGTGGGGAATGGAATGGACATTCGCGTTGCGCCCGCGGCGGAACACAGAGGCCTCGTCCTCCGTCAAAAGGGGTAAGAGCTTTTCGGCAAAGCGCGCCTGCTGCGGCGCGCAGACGAGCTCGACCGTCGCGCGGTGAAGGCCCTTGCCCGTCGCCTTGCCGTGCACGCACAGATACGTGCGCACAAGCAGCTCATACACCGCGTCGCCCAGATGGGCGAGGCCGATGGAGCTGATGGCGCGGATGGCGTCGTCGTTCATTTTGGCTTGTGTATAATCGTACATAAAGACTCCTGAGGTTTGAAAGTACACATATTCTATAACCTTGTCGGAATTCTGTCAATCGGCGCGCGCTGCCGCGCGCGAAAAGCCGTTGCGCTTTTGCAAAAATCCGCTATAATGGCAGAAAAGACAGACACTGAATTTGAGAGAGGGACCCTATGAAAAAACTGTTTTCCGCGCTGCTTGCGGCGCTTTTGCTGCTGAACCTTGCCGCCTGCGGCGAAAAGGAGCCGGACGACACCCCGTCCGGCTACGACGATTCGCTCATTTCCGAGCTTTACAGCGAGGAGGGCGAGTACACGGACGCCGAGAACAACACGCTCACATACAGCTACCATGTGCCAAGAATCGTGTCGGAAACGGCGGTTGCCGCCGCGCTGAACGACGAGATCGCCGATCAATTCGGCGCACTCGTGCAGGAGCAGAAGAACATGATGGCCTCCCGCGTTTCGCTCACATGCCTTTCCGTCACGTGGACGAGCTACTGGAACGACAGCCTGCTCTGCCTCGTGGTGCGCGCGGAGATGGACGGCGACACAAGCATGACGGAGACGTACAGCTACGACTTTTTCGGCGGCAAGCGCCTCATGAGCGAGGACCTGCTGGCGCGCTGCGAGCTTTCAACGCAGGACTTCATCACGGCGGCGCGCCGCACCGCGGCAAACTACTTTGATGAGACGTACCGAGATGCGCTCAGCGGCAGCATGGGCGGCGCAGGCTTCATCGCGTCCTATGCCGAGCGCCGCGCGTGGACGCTCTCGGACGAGAACATCAACGCGGAGATGCGGCTCTATCTCGACGGCGGCGCGCTGCATATGATCGTGCCCGTCGGCTCGTTCGCCGGGGCAGAGAGCTATGACGCTGACCTTGCGCTCGACCTCTCCGCGCGCGAGACGGTCGAGAAGACGGCGCAGGACAGCTTTGTCAAGGCAGCGCTCTCGGGCGGCAATTTGACGGTCAGCTTTGAAAAGACGGCGGACTCCGCGTGGTACGCGGAGAATTTCCGCTTTGACTACGAGACCATCTACCCCGTGGAAGGCCTGTATTCCGACTACACGGATGTGTTCGTCGGCTCGGTGGGGCAGGGGTACTTCCCGTACATCTTCCTGCTGACGAGCGAGGGGGCGGTGGAGTATGTGAACCTGCTCGAGGGCCTGACGGCGGGCTTCCTCTGCGACGGCGGGCCGCTCGGCGGCGTGAAGGACATCGTTTCGTTCGAGTCCGGCGAGGTTGAGGAGGACTACGGCACGTATCAGACGGTGTTCGCCGTCGACGCATCAGGGGAGAAACATGACCTCTCCGGCGCGGTCAGCGACGCGGACTACACGATCCCGTCGGAATTTCTCGGCGAGTGGACGGCGACCGTGACGCACGACACCGCCGAGCAGGGCAGCTATGACAGCGATTATATTCTGACGCTCACGGATGGCGGCGGCCTCACGGTGCAGGACATCAACAGCGAGGTCGGGCTTTACTTTGAGTACACCGGCCAGCTCAACTACCTCGGCACGAACGGCGAGGGCATGGTCTTTGGCTATCACTTGAACGAGAATGCGGGCACGGTGCGCTACGGCGCGTTCACGCTGCTGCGCGGCAGCGACGGCCTGCACGTCAAATCCGTCGCAGGCGAAAACTTCTTCGACGCGCCGAGCGGACGCTACACAGTGTTTGCGCGAGGGTGAAAAGTTGGGAATACCCTGCAAACAGAGCGCTTTTCGTACCTGACAAAAAACTTTTTGAAAAAGCAAAAATTTCCTTAAAAAAGTATTGACAGTTTCGACTCTCTGTGCTATATTATCACTTGTTCCGAGCCGAACGGAACGGTGAAAATAAAACGGCATGGGGGTATAGCTCAGCTGGGAGAGCGCTTGACTGGCAGTCAAGAGGTCAGCGGTTCGATCCCGCTTATCTCCACCAAAGAGCATCAAAACCGTATGGTTTTGATGCTTTTTTCTTATCTTTTCCAAAGAAAACTTTTTGCAAGATGGCGCCGAACGGTGCGAAAATGCCCTTTTGGTTGCAGAAAAGTTGCAGTGTAAACAGGAGCGTTGTAATGCTATGTCAAAAATAAAGCGTGCACATTGTGCACGCTTTATTTTCCGCCCATCAGTAACGCTAAAAGCTCTGCGAGCTTCGATTTGACCACGATGCCGCCAGTGGCGGCGCTCTGCGTTAAAATGCTGTCGCACAGCGGGGAGAACGCCGCGCTCCACCACTGAAGCATGGTCTGGCCGCGTGCGGCGCAGTAAAACAGCATGACCGCGAGGCCAACGGCAAGGGAAAGCTCCCATTTCGTCCATTTCATCGAAAAACCGCCCATCTCAAAAAATTTGCTTTGAGTATGGACGGTTTTCTGAGTTTTCAAACAAATTCGGCGCAGAAAGTTTTGACGCACTCGCCTTGCAGTGCCTCGCACGCTCTGCGGCAAGCCGCTTTGTCGGAGAAGAGGCCGAACACGACGCTGCCCGAGCCGGTCATCGCCGACGTCTTCGCGCCGTAGGCGAGAAGATCGCACTTGATGGTCTCAATGCGCTCACGCTGCTCGCCGTCGAGCGCCTGCTCAAAGACGTTGCGCACGTTTGCACAGAGCGCGTCCTTATCGCCGTGCTCGATGGCGGCGAGCATCGCGTCCGTATCAGGACGGTCGGTGATCGTCACGCCGTCTACGCGCGCGAAGAGCGCGGGTGTGGAGATCGGGAAGTCCGGCTTGCAGACGGCGACGAAGAAGCGCGGTGCGGGCTTGAGGACGGTCAGCTTTTCGCCGCAGCCTTCGGCCAGCTGCGTGCCGCCGCGGATGCAGAAGGGAACATCACTGCCGACGCTTGCGCTGATCTGCTCGAGCCGCTCGTCCGTGAGGGTGGGGGAGACGAGCTCGCGCAGCGCGCGCAGCACCGCCGCGGCATCTGCGCTGCCGCCGGCCATGCCGGCCTCGGACGGAATGCGCTTGATAAGCGCGATGTCGATGCCGCCGCCGTAGTCCATCGCCTCGCAGAAGGCTCTCGCCGCCTTGACAGCGAGGTTGCGCTCATCGCAGGGAAGCGCCGCGCCGTCGACGCGGCAGGTGATGCCTTTGCCGTCTGTGAGCGTGACGGTCACGTCGTCGTGGAGCGAAACGGTCTGCATGACCATCTGCATCTCGTGGTAGCCGTCATCGCGCTTGCCAAGAATGTCAAGCGTCAGGTTGAGCTTAGCATAGGCGGGGACAGTTATGCTGCGCATGGGCTCCTCGACCGGCGCATTCAGCGCCTTGCCGCAGTGGGGGCAGTAGGCACCGCCTTCACCTATGCGTCCGAGCGGTCTGCCGCAGTGCGGACAGCGGTAGTAAAGAACCCCAATCACGATGGCAAAGAGCATGATCGCGATACCGAGAATAACAAGCGGTACGCTGACGCTTGTGCCGACGCCGCTGAGCAGCGCGCCGGTAAGAAGCAGCGGTGTTTGGAGCTTTTGGGTCCTGCGATAGTCCATCAGGGGCTTTTTGTCGTTCATCGCGGCCTCCTTGTGCGCTCAGTGCTTCTTTTTCTTGTGCTGAATTTTCTTCTTCTGCTCGGGTTCCGGCGTGCTGGCGAGCCATGCGCCGCACTTGGGGCAGCGCGACGGCGAGCCGCGGCCCAGATGTTCGCCGCACTTGGGGCAGCGGTAGTAGCGCCACCAGGCGATGATGGAAAAGATCATCATGCCGAGGCCGACGAGCATGATGGGCATACTGTCAAACGCCCACACGCCGATGGCAGAGACCGCCGCACCGCCGAAGAGCAGTACGTTCTGCCAGATTCTGGCTGCTTTGTAATCCATTTTGGTGTCCTCCTGAGCAAAAAAGCGCCTTGCGGCGCTTTTTTGCAGTAGCTGTAAATTCTCTTAGCGGATCTTGCGTGCCTCGACATAGTAGCGCTTATCCTGTGCATGACCCATGGAGAAGGTCTTGCGCGGCAGAACGCCGTCGGCCATGACGGTCTTGAAGAGCTGCTCCTTGCCCATCGCGGGAAGCAGGAAGCCCATGTTGCCCTCCTTGGAGCCGAGCTCGCGGGTGACCTCATCGCCGTGGATGTAGTCGACCTCACCGCCGAACTGCTTGAGGTACTCGTCGATGAAGGTTTGCAGCGTGCCGACGGCCAGCTGGACCTTCGGGTCGGGGACGGTGACGAAATCGTCGTGGCCGTTCCAGCAGACTTCGATGACGTGGCCCTCGCCCTTGCCCTCGTGGGCGTTGGGGTAGAACTTCTTGAACTCTTCCATGAACTTCTCATGGTCGACACCGAAGAGCACGCGGTGGATGGGCTCGAACTGGAGCGCGTCGTCGTGGTTGTTCACGACCTCGACAAGTGCGTAGCGGGAGGGCAGCGCGAGGTATTCCTCGGGAGTTTTGCCCTTCTTCTGCTCTTCATAGCAGGCCTTGGCGGTGGCGAGGGAGTGGTTGCCGTCGCCGACGGCGAACAGCAGGGGCGCGACGCCGGAGACGCCGTACTTGCTCTTCATCGCCTCGTCGGAGGTGAGACCGGTCAGCGCGTCGGCGACTGCGTCGATCTGCTCGGCGGAGAGCTTGTAGCCCTTGATGTGGCCGCCGTTTTCCATCAGGTCGAAGTCATAAACGCTCTCCATCTTATCGGCCGCGGCGGTCAGGGGCTCGATGACGGTCTTCTCGGGGTCGTCAATGAGCAGCATGACGTGGGGCAGCTCGATGGGGGCGTTGCGGCGCACGCGGGCGCGCGGGGGGATACGGTCGAGCACGGTGCCCTCAGTCGCGCGGATCAGCGCGCCGGAGCCGGGGGTGAAGTCGTACTGGTCGAGGTCGACCATACCAATGAGGCCGTGACGGATCTTACCGTCGCTCTGCCCGCGCTCGATGTAGATGAGGGAGTCCTTGAGCGTCTCGAAGATGCCCTCTTCGAGGTACTTGCTCATCGAGGCGTTGATGTCGGCGATGAACTCGTCGACGTTGGGGGCCTTCAGGTTGGCCTCGGGCAGGATGAGGCGCAGGGTGGAAGGCGCGTCGCCGACGGTCTTCTCCACGCGCTTCCAGTACTCGGGCTCAGAGGTGAACTGGTCGCATGCGACGACCGCCCACTTGCTCATATCGACATCCTTCTTGGGCAGCAGAATGTCGGAAGGATAAAAGCCAAGCTTGGAAAACTTTTCGTTCATGGTGATTCCTCCGTTATTTGTTTGATAAGCGGAACGCGGGGCGCTCCGCTGGTGCGATTGTAAAACAAATTATACAATAGCCCACGCGGAAAAAGCAATGGAGAAAGTGAAAAAATGTCCAAAAGCGCTTTATGGAAATGCCATGATAGAGCGCTTCGCGGCCCGCTTGCTTGACGAACGCCCCGCGGCATGATATTCTAACAAAACATGCGGAAAAATACGAAAGATTCAGGTGAAGATTTTGGATAAGCGCGCAGATCTGGGACACGGGGACGTCAAAAAGCTGCTCTTTTCGCTCTCCGTGCCGACGATCACCTCGCAGATCGTCAACATGCTCTACAATCTGGTCGACCGCGTGTTCATCGGCCACATGCAGCCCGCCGAGACCGTCGGAAAACTCGCGCTCACAGGCGTTGGCGTATGCCTGCCGATCATCATGGTTATCTCGGCGTTCGCGTCGCTCATGGCCATCGGCGGCGCGCCGCGCGCCTCGATCGCCGAGGGCGCAGGCGAGAGCGAAAAATCCGAGCGCATCATGGGAAACTGTCTGACGATGCTTGTGATCACGGCGCTGGTGCTGACGGTGCTGTTCGAGTCCTTTGCCGAGCCGCTTTTACTGATGTTCGGCGCGAGCGAGAACACCGTCGGTTACGCGCTCGACTATATGCGCATCTACGCCCTCGGCACGATCTTCGTGCAGCTGACACTTGGCATGAACGCCTACATCACGGCACAGGGCTTCGCCACCGTGAGCATGAAGACGGTGCTCATCGGCGCGCTCTTAAATACGGCTCTCGACCCGCTGTTCATCTTCGTGCTCGGCCTCGGCGTGCGCGGCGCGGCGCTGGCGACGGTGATCTCGCAGGCAGTGTCGGCCGTGTGGGTGATGACGTTCCTCACGGGAAAGAAGACGCGCTGGTACTTAAAGCGCGAGAACCTGCACGTGGACGCGAAGATCGTGCTGCCGTGCATTGCGCTGGGACTTTCCCCGTTTGTGATGCAGTCGACGGAGAGCCTCATCGCCATCTGCTTCAACTCATCTCTCCTGCGCTACGGCGGCGACATGGCCGTCGGCACGATGACAGTGCTGACGAGCATCATGCAGTTTTCGAATATGCCGCTTCAGGGCTTGACACAGGGCGCACAGCCCATCGTGAGCTACAACTTCGGCGCAAAGAACGCCCAGCGCGTGCGCGACGCCTATTTCTGTCTGCTGCGCGCGTGCTTTACTTATTCAATGGCCATCTGGCTTCTGGTCGAGCTCTTCCCGCGCGCGTTCATCCTGATTTTCAATAATGACCCCGCGCTGGTCGAATACGCGGCGTGGGCCGTGCGCATCTACATGGGGTGCAGCGGTATTTTCGGCATCCAGATCGCCTGCCAGCAGACGTTTGTGGCGCTCGGCAACGCGAAGACGTCGCTCTTCCTCGCCGTGTGGCGCAAGATCATCCTGCTCATCCCGCTCATCTATATTCTGCCGCACTTTTTCGCGGACAAGGCGTTCGCGGTGTTCCTGGCCGAGCCCGTGGCGGACTTCGGCGCGGTGGCGCTGACGAGCTTCACATTCTATCGCCAGTTCCGCCGCTCAATGCGCGAGCTGGAAGGTGCGGAAGCGACTGGGGAGCGGTAAAGAAAATTTTTAACGCAAAAATAAAAGGAGAGGGCAAGCCCCTCTCCTTTTATTTTTTACACCTGGCCGCCGCTTTCCATCGGCTCTTTCTCGCGGAACAGCATCGTGATGCACCAGATGCCGGCAAGGCCGACGAGCGTGTAGATCACGCGGCTGAGCATGCCGATCTGTCCGCCGAAGAGAAAGGCGACGCAGTCAAAGCCGAAAAGGCCCACGCTGCCCCAGTTGAGCGCGCCGATGATAGCAAGTGTCAGCGCGATCTTGTCGATGACCATGAAGTTCCCTCCTTAAAAAGATGGTTTGGTCTTCGGTAGTCTTCCCGTGATGGGCGAAACTATGCACGCAGTGCTTCTTCATTACCGGACGGTATAATCCGCATTGCCGAAAGGCATAAAATGTGATAAAATTTTCAAAAATCCAGTCGGAACAAAGGGGGAAGGGCGCTTGCTGCACATACTGATGGGACGCGCGCGCACAGGCAAATCCGAGCGCGTGCTGCAAAGGATCGCCGCACTGGGGGACTCGTCGCAGCAAATCCTGCTTGTGCCGGAGCACGCCTCGCATGTGGCGGAGATGGACCTGTGCCGTGTTTGCGGCGACACCGCGTCGCGCCATGCCGAGGCCTTGACATTCAAGCTGCTCGCCTCGCGCGTGCTGAGCATCTGCGGCGGCAGCGCGGACGTGACGCTCGATTCGGGCGGAAAGCTCCTGACGCTCCAGCGTACGCTCACGGAGCTTGCGCCGGTGCTCAAGGTCTACAAGCGCCCGTCGCAGCGCGCGGCATTTTTGGAGAGCCTGCTCGCCGTGATGGAGGAATTGCAGGCCTACGCCGTATCGCCCGAGCAGCTATCCGAGAGCGTAGCGCAGATCGAAGGCGAGAGCGGCGACAAGCTGCGCGACCTTTCGCTTATCTACGGCATTTACCTCAGCAAGCTCCACGCACCGGGGCACGACGCGCGCGATGTGCTTGAAAAGTTGGAGGAAAACCTCGAAGCGTCGGGATATATTGAAAATAAAGACATTTTCCTCGACGGTTTTTCGTATTTTACGGGGCGTGAGCTGCGCATTCTGCGTATCCTGCTGCGGCGCGCGAAGAGCGTGACCGTCACGCTCCTTGGCGACACGCAGGACCGCGAGCTCTTTTCCGAGAGCCTGCGCGTGCGCGAGCGGCTGTACGCGCTCGCGCGCGATGCCGGCGTCGCATGCGAGGAGGAAATTCTTCCGCAGGGCGAGGTGCGCGGCGCGCTCGACCATATCGAGCGCTGCTTTTTCGGCGCGGCGAACGAATTTACCCAGCCGACTGACGCCGTCGCGCTCTATGAGGCGGGCAGCGCGTACAGCGAGTGCGAGTGGGTCGCGTCGCAGATTTTGAAATTAGTGCGCGAGCAGGGCTACCGCTACCGCGAGATCACCGTCACGGCGCGCGATCTCGACTCCTACGCGGGCGCAATCGAAAACGTGTTTGCCCGCTACGGTATTCCGCTTTATTATGCCCACCGCAGCGATATTTTGAAAAGCCCCGTGCTGACGCTGCTGCTCGGCGCGCTGGACGCCGCGAGCGGAGGCTTTGAGTATGAGGATGTGTTCCGCTGTCTCAAGACCGGCCTCGCCGGCCTCAGCATGGCGGAGTGCGACATTCTGGAAAATTACGCGCTCAAGTGGGAGATCCGCGGCGCGATGTGGACGCGCGAGACGCCCTGGTCGGCGCATCCCGACGGCTACGGCGAAGAATGGACGGACGAGGCAAGGGCGCGGCTCAAGACGGTCAACGCACTGCGCGAGCGCGTGCAGGGGCCGTTTGCGCGCCTAAAAAAAGGCGTGGGCGGCAGCGGCGAGGCCGAGCAGAAGGTGCGCGCGCTGTACGGCTATTTGGAGGAGATCAAACTGCCGGAGGTCTTGCAGACGCAGACCGAGCAGCTTTTCGCCGCGGGCGAGGCCCAGCGCGCCGAGGAAACGGCACAGCTGTGGGGCATTCTTTGCGGTGTGCTCGACCAGTTTGTGGAAATTTTGGGAGACACGACCCTCGACGCCGAGGAATTTGCAAGCCTGATGCGTTTGATTCTCACACAGTACAGCGTGGGCACGATCCCCGTGACGCTCGACGCGGTGAACCTGTGCGAAATGACGCGAAACGACCGCCACACGGTGCGCGCGCTGTTCCTGCTCGGCGCGAACGACGGCGTGCTGCCTGCGGCGGAGAACCGCGGCGGCGTGCTGCGCGACGAGGACCGCGAGGCGCTCGAGAGGCAGCAAATCTTCCTCGCGCCGCACGGGATGGAGCAGTTTCATCTGGAAATTCAGAATCTTTACGCCGCGCTGGCCCAGCCGACGGAAAAGCTGACGGTGTCCTATCCCGTTTCGGACGGAAAGGGCGCGGAGAAGCGGCCATCGTTCGTCATCGGGCGCATCGCGCGTCTGCTGCCGTCGATCAGCGTCGAAACAGAGAACGCTGACAAGGAATATCGCCTGTCAGCAAAGTCAACGGCGCTCGAGTATGCGGGCGAGCATATCGGCGGCGCGCTGTGGCAGTATTTTGAAGGACAGGGCGACGCGGAGCGTGCGCTTGCCGCGATGAAGGACGCTTCGCGCTATACGCGCGGGCATCTGTCGCGCGACGCGGTGCACGCGCTCTACGGCGGCGCGGTGACACTGTCCGCCTCGCGCATGGACATGGCGCGCTCATGTCACTTTGCCTATTTCATGCGCTACGGCCTGAAAGCCAGGGAGCGCACGGGCGCGGGCTTTGACGCGCCGCAGATCGGCACGTTCGTGCACGATGTGATGGAGCATACGCTGCGGCAGGCGAAGGAGTGCGGCGGACTGCATACGCTATCGAAGGACAAGCTGCACGCGCTCGTGCGCGCGTCGATCGAGGAATACATCGACCGCGTGCTGCCGGACTTGAGCGAAAAAAGCGCGCGCTTCCGTTATCTGTTCAACCGCCTGTGCGCGACGGTCGAGCGCATCATGGACGAGGTGAGCGAGGAGCTGCAAAGCTCCGACTTTGAGCCGCTGGCATTTGAGCTCGCGTTCGGCGCGGACGGGCAGCTGCCCGCCATCACGATCCGCGAGGAAAACGGCACGGCGCGCGTTGTCGGCAAGGTCGACCGTGTGGACGGCTGGCTGCACGACGGCAAGCTATATTTGCGCGTCGTGGACTACAAGACGGGCAAGAAGAGCTTCGACCTCGCCGAGCTGCGCTACGGGCTGGGGCTCCAAATGCTGCTCTACCTCTTTACGCTTAAAGAAGAGGGACAGATGCTTTTCGGCGGACACGAGATCGTTCCCGCGGGAGTTCTCTACACGCCCGCGCGCGAGCCGATGCTGCGCTGCGCGCGCGACATGGAGCCCGAAAAGATTGAAAAAGCACTCAAAAAGGAGCTGCGCCGCAGCGGCATGGTGCTCGAGGACCCGGCGGTTCTGCAGGCGATGGAGCACAGCGCGCTCGAATCGCCGTGCTACCTGCCCATCGCGGTGAAAAGGGACGGCGCGGTGACGGGAAGCCTTGCTTCTGCCGAGCAGCTCGGAAAGCTCTCGAAATACGTCGACCATATTTTACATGAAATCACGCAGGAGGTCTTCGCGGGCAACATCGACGCCGACCCCTACGCGCGCACGCCGCAGCAGTCGGCCTGCACCTACTGCGAGTTTGCGAGCGCGTGCCACTTTGAAAACGGCTGCGGCAGTGACCGTATGGAATACATCAAAGCGACGAAAAACGACGAATTCTGGCAGTACATCGACGAGGTGAACGGAGAGGGGGGCGCACAAAAATGGCTGAAAAGCTGACAAACGAACAGCAAGCGGCGGTGGACAGCCGCGAGCGCAGTCTGCTCGTCTCCGCGGCGGCGGGCTCGGGCAAGACAAAGGTGCTCGTCGAGCGGCTCTTTTCCTACGTAGAGCGCGAGGGCGCGAATCTCGACGATTTCCTCATCATTACCTACACGCGCGCCGCGGCGAGCGAGCTGCGCGGCAAGATCGCGAAGGCGCTCACCGAGCGCATGGAGCGCGACCCCGGCAACTACCACCTGCGGCAGCAGATGCTGCGCGTCTACCGCGCGGACATCAAGACGGTGGACGCGTTCTGCACCGCGCTTTTGCGCGAAAACTGCCATCTGCTCGGCGAGGACGCGCGCGGCCACGCGCTGCGGCCCGATTTCCGCGTGCTGGACGAGAACGAGGCGCAGGTGCTGCGCGAGCGCGTGCTCGCGCGCACGCTGGACGATTTTTACGACTGTCTGACGCCCGGAGGCACACTGCTCGCCGACACGCTCGGCGCGGGGCGCGACGACAGCGCGCTTGAGGACTTAGTGCTCGAGCTGCACGCAAAGCTGCAGGCGCAGCCGTATGAGGACAAATGGCTCGATGCGCAGCGCGCGTTTTGGTGCGCCGTGCCGGATAAGATCGAGGACACGCCCTATGGAAAAATTCTGCTCAACGAGGTGCGGCGCAAGGCGCGTCACTGCAAAGACCTTTTGCAGCGCGCGGCGCAGGAGATGTGCGCGAATGACGCGCTGAACCAGAAGTATGCGCCCGCGTTCCTCGACGCCTCCTACCAGCTCGAAGCGCTGGAGGGGAAGACCGCAGAGGGCTGGGACGCCGCGCGCGGCGTGACCATCGCGTTCCCGCGCCTCGCCGCGGTGAAGGACAGCGACGGCGGCGAGATGAAAGCGCGCATGAAAAGCCTGTGGGACAACTGCAAGGAGACCGTCAAGGGCTTTGCCGAGATTTTTTCCGCCTCGTCTGACGAGGCGGTGGAGGACCTGCGCACGATGGCGCCCGCAATGCTCGCGCTCATCGACCTGACGGCGGACTTTTCCCGCCGGTACAACGAGGAAAAGCGCCGACGGAATTCTGCCGACTTCTCCGATCAGGAGCACGAGGCCATCCGCCTTCTCATCGGAGAGGATGGCGTGCCGACAGAGCTTGCGCGCATCGTCAGCGCGCGCTACCGCGAGATCATGGTGGACGAGTATCAGGACACCAACGAGGTGCAGAACCGCATTTTTGACGCAATTTCTTGTAAAGGAGAAAACCTTTTCACTGTTGGCGATGTCAAGCAGAGCATCTATCGCTTCCGCCTAGCCGACCCGCGTATTTTTTTGCAGCATTATAACACCTGGCCGCCGCTTGAGGACGCAAAGGAGCACGACAGCGCGGAGCTGCTGCTCTCGCGCAACTTCCGTTCGCGCAAAGAAGTGCTGGACGCGACGAATTTTATCTTCTGCAATATTCTTTCCGAGGAAATGGGTGAGCTCGACTACGGCGCGGATGAAATGCTGCGCCTCGGCGCGAATTATGTCGAATCGAGCGCGTGCGGCGCGGAGTTCCACCTGCTCGACCTGCCGACGCAGACGGGCGAGCAGCGCGTGCGCGCAAGCGAGGCTGAGGCAGCGTTTGTCGCAGACTATATCAATGATATGCTGACAAGTGAATTTCCTATACAGGATGGCAAAACAAAAGAGCTGCGGCCCGTGCGCGAGGAGGACATCGTCATTCTGATGCGCTCGCCGAGCACGCGCCTTTTGGACTATCGCCGCGCGCTGGAGGCGCGCGGCCTCCACTGCGCCGCTGACGCGGGCGAGGACTTTTTTGCCTCGATGGAGATCGCAGTGCTGTTCGCGCTCTTGCAGGTCATCGACAATCCGCGGCAGGACGTGCCGCTCATTGCCGTGCTGCGCTCTCCGCTTTTCGGCTTTACACCCGATGAGCTCGCGGCGATCCGCGCGCGGCAGCGCACGGGTGACTTCTACGATGCGCTGCTTTTAAGTGAGGACATCCACAGCGTAGAATTCCTCAGTACGTTGGACGCTTTGCGCAATAGCGCGGCGCACCTGAGCGTGCGCGAGCTGCTGAGTGAAATTTACCGCCGGTGCAATGTGCTCGGCATCTTCGGCGCGATGCGCCGCGGGGCGGAGCGCAAGGAAAATCTGCTCGCGTTTTTGGAGCTCAGCGAGGACTACGCGCGCTCGGGGCGGCAAGGCCTTTTCGACTTTGTGCGTACGCTGCGCGAGCAGCTTGCCGAAGGCGAGGCGGGGACGATGCAGACCGCGCACGCATCATCAGGCGTTCGCATTATGTCGATCCACAAGTCAAAGGGCCTCGAATTTCCGGTCGTGATCCTCTCGGACCTCGCGCGGCGCTTCAGCAATATGGACTTTTTGAGTTCTGTGCTCGTGCACCCGCAGCTCGGGCTGGGGCCGGTGTGCGTGGACACGCAAAGGCACATCCAGTACCCGACGGTCGCACGGCAGG